>Ga0208357_1000009_pt1 | contig 165553 bp, 152 predicted proteins | sample NGESurdeep092012_6_FD_184487 | JGI IMG/M metagenome (GOLD analysis project Ga0208357, IMG submission 184487) | Arctic peat soil microbial communities from Barrow, Alaska - NGEE Surface sample F52-2 deep-092012 (SPAdes) | ecosystem: Environmental > Terrestrial > Soil > Wetlands > Peat ...
CCCGCCGAGATCCCCGCAAGCGATTCCAGCCGCGCTGCGCGCGCTGCCTAGAGCCAGGGTGGAGAGCGTCGGAGGGTAGGGTGCGATGAGTGGCTCCCCAACAACCGCAGAAGTCAAAGGCGCAGCTCGACGCCGAGTTCTCCGAGCTGTATCGAGCGCATCTGCGCGATGTCTACAGCTACTCCTACTACCGGGTCGGCAATCACCACGATGCGGAGGATCTGACCGAGCAGACCTTCCTGCAGGCCTACCGTCATTTCGAGCGAGCTCAACGCGAGTCCGATGGCAGACCGCTGCGTCCGTGGCTTATCCGCATCGCTCACAACCTTGCGGCCAACCTCTATCGCGATCGCTCACGCAGGCCAGCCTCCCCGATCGACGACGCTCCGGAGTTGGTCGCCTCGCACACCACCGAGGAACTGGTGGAGGGTCGCGACGAGCTCGGTCGGGTGCTCGATGGGGTGCAGCGTCTGCCCGACGACAGGCGCGAGGCTTTGATCATGCGCTTCGCGCTCGGCATGGACAATCGCGAGATCGCGCGCGCCATGGGTCGCTCCGACGGGGCCACCAAGGTACTCATCCATCGCGCCATCAAGCAACTCGAGGAGATAGTCGGAGAGTCGGGGGAGGAGGCTTCAGATGAGTGAGGCGGTGCCGAGGTTCGAGGGATTGCTCCACGAGGCCCTCTCTCCGATAGAGCCACCCGAGGACCTGGCGCGACGTCTGGAGAGTGCGCTTACGAGTCTCACCGAGATTGCGGCCGAGGAGCTCGAGTCGTGGGAGCTCTCGGCGATGCGCGACCCGCGCAACTGGGTTCGTCCGGCAACCGCCGTGGTGGTTGGCGGAGGGGCGGGAGTCGCGCTCGTGCTCCTGCGTGCGCGTCATAGCGCGCGCGGAGAGACCGGCAACTTGCGAGGCGCCCGCCGCGCGGCTGAGCATGTAGTGAGCGATCTGAGCGAGCACACTCGACGCTTGCTCGGCGATCGCTAGCGTCGCTCCGGGGTTTCTTCGCGAGCTTGGCCTGCCCGGTTTGCAGATACATACGCGGATCGCTGTCTTGCGGGACTTGATTTACGCTGAGAGCGCAATGATCTTCAGGGTTTACTTGCAATTCCGCGGCCCAAGGTTCTACAGTGCCTAGTTCGGAATTATTCCGATTGTCAGGCATATGGAACATTCTGATGACAACGCGCTCAAGCCAGCGATATCGATCGTCGGCGGGTCATCGATCACACGCTTGCCTCTTCCAGCAACGGATAGAGGTCCTCTGAATGCTCTTTTGGGGGTTGTCCCCAGCCGGCTCCCCGACGAAGCACTGATGGCGCTGGTCGCGCAGGACGATTCCAGTGCGTTTGCGCTTCTCTATCAACGCCATGTCCATGCCGCCGTGACGCTAGCCACACAGATGTGTCGCCGGCGCGTGATCGCGGAGGAGGTCGTCCAGGAGGCATTCCTCTCGTTCTGGCGCAGTCGCCGTCACTTCGACCGTACGCGGGGCAGCGTCAGAGCCTGGGTGCTCGGCATCGTGCGCAATAGGGCGATCGACGTGTTGCGTCACAACGTCGTCCACCGGCTCGCCGACCCAAGCGACCGAGGCGTGGAGGATTTGCAGGCGCACGAGCACACCGATCGCGAGGTCGGCTTGCGTGAGCGGGCGCGCGAACTTCTAGTGGCCCTCGAGGACCTTCCTCCCGAGCAGAGCCGCGTGCTCACGCTCGCCTACTACGGTGGCTACACCCAGACCGAGATCGCGAAGATGCTCGACACCCCGATCGGCACCGTCAAGGGCCGCATGCGCCTTGGCCTGCGCAAGATGGCCGGCACTGCCCCCGGTTTGCGCTGAGCGCGGCATAAGGCGCATCGCTCGCGCTCATCTCGCTGCTAGCGTCTGCGCGGCCGATGGCCACCTGCTACCGCCACCCCTCGCGCGAGACGGGAGTCGCCTGCTCCTCGTGCGGGCGACCCATCTGTCCTGACTGCATGACTCCTACGTCGGTAGGCATGCGCTGTCCGGAGTGCTCCAAGCAGGGGACGCGCGTCATGACGATGCGCAATATGGTCACCCGGCCACGAGTCACCTTCGCGCTGATCGCGATCAATGTAATCGCGTATCTCAGTGAGGAGGGCCAGCTCACGCTGAGTGGCTCATCCATCCACGGCCCCGTCATCGAAGAAGGCATCCTCTACCGCTATGGGGTAGGAGTCGAACATCAATACTGGCGGCTCGTCTCGAGCGGGTTCTTGCACGAGAACGTCCTGCACATCGGCTTCAACATGTACCTGCTCTATCTGCTCGGGATGATGCTCGAGCCGGCGCTCGGGTCGGTCAAGTTCGCCGCCATCTACTTCACTTCGCTGCTAGCCGGGTCCTTCGGTGCGCTGTTTGCTACAGGCTCGCCAAGCCTTGGTGCGTCGGGCGCCATCTTTGGGCTCATGGGGGCCGCGGTGATCGAGCTCAGGGCTCGTCGCATGAGCGTTATGGAGTCTGGCATCGGCGGGCTCATCGTTATCAATCTGATTCTTAGCTTCACGCTGGCGAACATCTCGGTGGGCGCTCACGTCGGCGGGCTCGTCGGCGGCGCTCTCGCGGGCCTGGCCATCAGAGCGGCCGACGATCGCCACCGCTCGTGGCTCGGTCTCGCCGCGTGTGTGGCCCTGTCGGCGGTATCGGTCTTTGCGGCCATCGCTGTAGCCGGCTCCTCAGCATCCGGGATCGCCTGAGCGCCGGGTATCCTGGTCTCCGTGACGCTCCTCTCCGACCAGGAGATCGACGCCAGCCTCGCCGCCGGCGAGTGGCAACGCGACGGCCGAGCGATTGCACGCGAATGGCAGTTGAAAGACTTCGCCGAGGCGATCGCGTTCGTCAATCGCGTCGCTGATGTCGCTGAGGCCGCAGATCACCACCCGGACATTCACCTTCACGGCTGGAACAAGGTGCGTCTCGAGCTCTCCACCCACTCTGAGGGCGGCCTCACCGAGGCTGACTTTGACATGGCCTCGCGCATTGACGAGCTTGCTTGACCCGCACAGAAAGCCGACCAGTGCCCCTGCTACGGTTGTGCGGTCGGACACCGATGAACGAAGAAGAAAAACCTCCTCGAAGTAGATCGGCCCAGACGGGCGCCGGTCGGGCGTGAACGGGCTGAAGCTCATACTCGCGGTCGTCCTGATCGCGATCAACGCGTTCTTCGTCGCCGCCGAGTATGCGCTCGTGCGCTCCAAGCGAGCGCGGCTGGAGCTCATGCGCGAGGAAGGCGCGCGCGGCGCGGGGCTCGCTCTGAGCCAGCTCGACCGCATCAACGAATACATCTCTGCCGTCCAGATCGGAGTGACGATGACCTCGATCGCAATCGGCGCGCTCGCCACGCCCGCGCTCGCGGACATCCTCAAGGGGGCTCTCGGTAGCACGCCGAGCCATGACGTCGCGGTCGTCGTATCGGTGATCCTCGCATTCGTGCTGATCGCCGCCACGCAACTGATCGCAGGGGAGATGGTGCCGAAGCTCTATGCGATCGATCGCGCCGAGACGATCGCCCGTCGCATCGCCCGGCCGCTGCAAGCGTTCAGTGTGCTGTTTCACCCGGTCATCATCGCCCTGACGGTCGTCTCAGGTCGCATCCTGCGCTTGCTCGGTGTCGAGATGAGCGCACAGAAGGAAGGTGGCTCGCCTGATGAGCTCAAGCGCCTGATCGCCGAGTCCTATGCCGGCGGCCAGCTCGATCCGGGCGAGGCGGGCATGCTCACCGGTGTATTCCATCTGCACGAGCAGGAGGCCCGCCAGGTTATGACTCCCATTCCGGCGGTCGTGACCGTTGATGTCTCCCAAGACGCCCAGACCGCGCTCGAGCTGTGCATCGCAAGCGGCCATACTCGACTCGTGGTGATCGAGGGCGACGATCGCGATCACGTGCGTGGACTGGTGCACTCCTCCTCGCTTGCCAAGCGGCTGATGCAGGACGGTCCCCATGCTTCGATCGAGCCGATCATGCACGATGCACCGATCGTGCCCGAGACCAAGCCGCTGGACGACCTGCTCGCCGATCTACAGCGCCAGCGCACCTCGATGGCGGTCGTCGTTGACGAGTACGGGCGCGTGGTGGGGATCGTGACGATCGAGGACATCATCGAGGAGGTCGTCGGCGAGATCGCCGACGAGACCGACCCGGCCGCGGGCGAGGTTCGTCGGCTCTCCGGCGGTGACCTGTTCGTGCGCGGCCACGTCTCGATCGCCGACTTGCTCGACTATGGGGTCGAGCTGGCGGTGGACAGCGACGCATATAACTCCGTCGGGGGCTTTGTGTTTGCTGAGATCGGGCGGCTGCCTCGTAGGGGCGACACGATCAGCTCCGGAGACTTCTCGATCAGGGTCGAGTCGGTCAACCACAATCGCGTGGAGGCGGTGCGCATCCGCCCACGTCGTGCGGTGCACTCGCGCGAGGGGGACCAGCGCGAGCCTTCCAGGCGCGAGGCCCCACCTGCCCCGGGCCCGTAGTCTGCAGCGAAGTCGGCATATGCGGGAGTTCCCGGTGGTCTCAGCGGCGCGGGTCATTAAGTCGGAGGGGAAGCGGGAAGTGCCATCTCCCCGAGGGCCGTAAACCAGAGGGCCAGAGACAAAGCGCCCTCTTGAGATCTCGCAGCGCACCCCAAATACACGTCCGGCCCGCGGGGGGAGCGGGCCGGAGCGTGTGCACTGGGAGGAGGCAGGTGTGCATTGCGATCTAATCGCACCACCAAGTATGGCCGCGTTGATGAAGGGCAGCTAAAAGTCCAAAGAGGCTCACCTAAAAGTCCGATACCTCCGTTTTCGCCGGCATTCCCTCATTGGCTCGGTTGGGACCCAGTTAGCCGAATCAGTAGGCGAGGAACCCGCGCTTGGTCTTGCGCCCCAGGGCGCCCTCGGCGATCAGCTCATCCACGCGCAGTGGGATCTTCTCGCCGATTGTCTCCCCGATCGCCTTTGAGACGTCGAGGCCCACGAGATCAAGCAGCGCAAACGGTCCCATCGGGTGGCCGGCGCCGAGCTTCATGCAAGTGTCGATGTCCTTGGGGTCCATACCCGTCTCTTCGAGCAGGCGCACCGCGCTGAACAGGTAGGGGAACAGCAGCCTGTTGACGACGAAGCCGGGCACGTCGGGAATCTCGACGGCGGTCTTCTCGAAGGTCTCGCACAGCGCCAGGGCGCGGTCGCGAGTCTCCTGCGAGGCAGTCTTCGGGAACACGAGCTCCACGAGCTTCATGCGCGTCACCGGGTTGAACACGTGCAAGCCGACGAACCGCTCCGGGCGCCCGGAGGCCTCCGCGAGGCGCTCCACCGAGAGCGAGGAGGTTGTCGAGGCAAGCACCGCCTGCTCGTCAAGGAGGCCATTTAGCTCCTCAAGCAGACCAGCCTTTATGTCGTGGTCCTCCACAACCGCCTCGACTACGAACGAGGACTGTGCAAGTGCGGCGACATCTGTGACGATCTGCACATGCTGGGGATCGACCTCCGCTTCCAGGCGGCTGAGGGTCTTCTCAACGGTTGCGCGTGCACGCTCGGCCGAGCTGTCTGAGCGTGCGAGCAGAAGTACGGGTCCGTGGTGTGCGGCGGTGGCGGCAAGCCCGCAGGCAATGGCTCCGCTGCCGACTATGGCTAGGCGTTCGTTCAAGGTCTCGCTCCTCTGGAGGTGTAGCGACGGTTGCTGTTTTCCGACGGCCGGCCCGACCCCGCCAACCCGGCGTGCCGGATACTGGTTGACTGACCAGTCAATCTAGTGCTGCTGAGCGGTACAGTAGAGGTAGCGAACGCGCAGCGTCTTCACCAGAAGCCCGTATGCGCCCGCTTTCTGAGCACACGCCGGGCGATATGCCGCGGCGCCACCGGCAACAGACAAGCAAAGGACTTCCAAAATGAGGCAAGCAGAGGGCCGCGAGGTCGTAATCGTCGAGGCCGTTCGCACACCGATCGGTCGTGGGCACAAGGAGAAGGGCTACTACAAGGACACCCATCCCAACGCGCTGCTCGCGAAGGTCTACACCGAGGTGATCGATCGCGCCGGCATCGAGCCCGCCGTCGTCGAAGACGTGGTTGCCGGCTGCGTGCAGCAGTTCGGCGAGCAGGGCCTCAACGTCGCCCGCAACGCCTGGCTGCAGGCCGGCCTGCCGATCGAGACTCCCGCCACGACCGTCGACCGCCAGTGCGGCTCGGCGCAGCAGGCAGTCAACTTCTCCGCCGCGCTGATCGCCGCCGGTGTGCACGACGCGATGATCGGCGGTGGCGTGGAGCACATGGGCCACTTCCCGTTCTCGGCGGCGATGAAGACCCAGCAGGAGTTCGGTTTTGCCTTCACCCCGGAGCTGATGGCCAAGCACAACATCGTCGGGCAGGGTCTCGGCGCCGAGATGATCGCCGACGAGTGGGAGATACCGCGCTCAGAGCTCGACGAGCTGGCGGTGCGCTCGCACAAACTGGCCCATCAGGCCACCGAGGAGGGTCGCTTCGAGCGCGAGATCGTGTCATTCGCGGTCAACGGCGACACTTACGTCACCGATCAGGGCATCCGTCCCGACACCAACCTCGAGGCGCTCTCCCAGCTCAAACCGGCCTTCAAGCCCGACGGCAAGATCACGGCCGGCAACAGCTCGCAGATCTCAGACGGCGCCGCCGCGGTGCTGTTGATGAGCGCTGAGAAGGCCAAGGATCTGGGCTTGACCGCACGGGCCCGCATTGTCGATCAGACCACTGTGGGCTGTGACCCCGTGAAGATGCTCGAGGGGCCGATTCCCGCGACGCGCAAGATCCTCGAGCGCAACGGCATGAAGATCGACGATATCGACCTGATCGAGATCAACGAGGCGTTCGCGCCGGTCGTGGCAGCTTGGAAGCGCGAGCTTTCCCCGGACATGGACCGCGTCAATGTCAACGGTGGCGCGATGGCGCTCGGCCACCCGCTCGGCTCCACCGGAGCGCGGCTGATCACGACTCTGCTGCACGAGCTCGAGCGCTCCGACAAGGAGATCGGCTTCGTCACGATGTGCTGCGGTGGCGGGCTTGGCACGGGCACGTTGATCCAGCGCGTCTGAGAATGGCGCCCCTCGGGGCCAGATGACGCTTTCGAGAGCCCGGCTAAGCCGGGCTCTCGGCGTTTAAGGCTAGCCCTTGGGTCCCGCGCCGGTCCAGTTCACCGCGACCGGTGCGAGGGCCAACAGGGCCTGCCAGGTGGCCGCTTCGGTGTGGCCGCTGGCCGCTATCCCGTGAGCAGCTTGGAACTGCTCCAGGTTCGCCTGGGTCGTCGCGTCGAAGATGCCCGTGGTCGTCTGCGTGGGGATCGCGCTTGCCAAGTGCTCCTGCATCCACAACACAGGGTCCCCTTTGCTGCCTTCGGCGAGTTCTGACCAAGACGGGTTGGGCGTGACGCCCGCGAGCGGCGCGAGCGGTGTCGCAAGCGCCGCCCAGAGGCTGGCCGGGGTTTCCTGGAAGTCCCAGAAGGAGGTGCCGGTCGCGCCGTAGAGGGGAGCCTCCTCGCGAAAGCGCACCAGTTCTTCGGTTGAGGGTTTTGAGTAGGTTTGCCCGAGCGGGAAGATCGGCCGGCCATAGACGCGGTTTGAGATGTAGGTGTTGGCATACGCTGTGTCCACCGAGTTTCCGATGTCCTTCCAGTACATCTGTGGCGCATTGAACTGAGCGCCATTCGGGCCGAGGAACACGGAGTAGGGAAAGGATGTGTGGTCGTATACGTAGGGGAAAGACGCCAACCCGAGTGGATAGGTAGCCCCGATCTTGGCCCGCAGGTCCGCGATGTAGGTTTGGGCCGCACCGTAGTGGCCTTCGTACTCCGACTCGGCGTCGATCACCAGGCAGTCTGCTCCTGTTGCCACCGCCCGTGCGCCCAGTTCGGCCTCGCCCGTCGGGTTCGTGCCATATACGTACTGCCATGCGCATACCCTCAGGCCATTGGCGTGCAGTTGCTGGACGAGTTCCGGGCTGAACTGGCTCCAGTAATTGGATGACCCGTCGGAGCTCTTGACATAGAGCGTAGTTACGCCCGCTGCGTGAGCTTGGGCGACGATCGAGGCGAGGTTGCCGCCGTCGGACTGACTGACGTACCAGATCCACATGCCCTGACCATTGAAGGCGCTACCGCTTGGCGTCGCGCTTGCGACTGGAGCGGGAGGGACGGGCGGGGCGGGGGGCGCCGGTGGATGCAGCGCATAGCGCACGATCTGGATTGGACCGAAGGAGTTGGTGTGGCGACCGTGGCTGATCAGGATCATGATGCGCCCCGAGTGGGCGCTGCTCGGCACATGCACCACCATCCCCAGTGTTGAGCTCGCCAAGTGGGCGGTAGGCGAGTTGCTGGCGATGCGGGCATTCCAGCTGTGGGGGAACGCGACGACCATGCCCTTGCGCAGGTCGGCGCCTTTGATGAGCAGCTCGCCCCCCAGAGACACCTCGCGCGCGTTGGTTGAGCAGTGGCTCGCCGGAACGCATCTCGCGCTCGTAAGCGTGTAGGGGTTTGGACGCTTGGCAGGGGCCTGCGTCTTGGTAATCGGCTTCGGCGAGCTCCCACCGGTCGACTTGCCAGAAGACGTTGACGTGCTCGAGGAAGAGCTCCCGCCGGGCGGCGTGCCGCCGCCTGCTGGGGCCATCGCGGCACCGGTACCGGTTGACGCGGCCGATCCGGGCCCAGGCTGGAGGAGCGCCGAGCAGAGCAGGCAGAGCGCCAGCAGCGCCACCCTGACGGCGATTGAAGTTGATCGCTTGCGGTGTGCTGCTCTTGCCACGAACTGTCCCTTCTGAGCTCCAGGGCTTGGGCCCTTGCCTGACGCGCCTTGCCCGAGGCCGACGCAACCCCCGGTACCGGGTCGGCGTCGCACGACGTTAGCGGTTCTGGGCGCTCAAACAGCCGATGGACAGAGAAGTTGCGTCCTCATGGTGGCTCACCTAGGCCGGAACCTCGCGCTCTTAGCCATGCCGACTAACAGAACCCCCTTGAGCTTGGGGATGTGTTGGGCGACCTTCGATGCCGACTAGCGGAACCTCCTCATGTTGGCCTCGGACGTCGGTCTTCTGGGCGCTCGCGCTAGTTGACATAACACGGACTTTCCCGCTTGACATAGGGCGACCTTTCCTATAAAACCGTCTTCGCGTGTGTTCCGATAGAATTAACATGCCGTATTTGTGGATTGGCAAGAAATAGACACGATGGGCATGGACGGTCAGGGTCAGCTTGAGTTCGGGCTTGGCCGTACCCGAGGGGCAACGCATCCGCAGCATCAACCAAACCAGGATGATTAGAATGGGCATACCCCATGGGGGAGGACGAGCGATGGCTCCTCTTCTCGCAGTGGCCGCTGTCTCGCTGCTCATGCTTGGGTTCTCAGCCCCGGCTCTGGCGAGTAAACCGACGGGCAAGTTTGCCAACTTCAGCCAGTGTCCCACCAAAGTCAGCGGCGTTGGCTACTGTGTCTTCGGCCAGACCAGCAGCGGTGAATTCGTCATCAAGAAAACCACTGTGCCGATCACGAAAACAATCACGCTTCAGGGTGGCATCATTTTGAATGAAACAACAGGTGCTGAAACATTTGTCAACGCGGCAAATGGCGAAACGCTCTCAAAAACGCCTGAGGCAGTGCCGGGAGGTCTGTTGAAAATCCTGCCGCCTGAATTCTTCCCTGAACCCCTCAAGAAAATATTCAACGAATTCATCGAGAAAGGCATTACCGGTGTAAACGCCTCGACTGAACTCGTCGGAACCCCGGGGATCAGTCGCCTGAACTTGATTTCAGGTGCGGGACCCGGGATCATCCTCCCTGTCCGCGTCCACCTGGAAAACTCGTTCCTAGGCAGCGGCTGCTATGTCGGCTCGAAAGCCCACCCGGTGAATCTCGAATTGACGACGGGCACGACGAGCCCGCCATTACCCAACGAATCGATCAAAGGAAGCCTCGGCGAACCTGAAGTCATTGAAGAAGGCACATTGCTCATCCTCAAGAAAAACTCACTTGTGAACAACACATTCTCTGCGCCCGTAGCCGAAGGTTGCGGCTCGCAGATCCTATTCGGCCTGTTTACGGGACTGATTGACAGTGCAGTAAATTCGGAGCTCGAACTGCCGTCAGTTTCGGGAAACAATACGGCGAAGCTTGACGGTACTCTCGAAAACGCCACTGCGGCGGCTGTCATAAAAAGCGAATAAGTAGATATACGTCGTATGTAGAAATGCAGTGAAGCGAGAAGCATAAGTCTGTAGGCCTCGCTGGCAAGTCCCGCGAGGTCTACAGTTCTATCTGCGATCGTGCTACTCGATCTGCTGAAGGCGCAACTCGCAGCCAGGTGTCGTTAGTCAGACGGCCTGCGCCCCCAGAGAAATCCGGACACCGTAGGAACCGGTGCGAGCGGGCTGGACGGCAGGCCCACTGGAGGCACCGGCAGGTTGTACCCGCTCGGCGCCACATCGTTCGGCGCGTCCGCGTGAAACAGCGAAGCCAGGTACTGGATCTGAGCACGACCAACGCCAAGCTCGAACTGCCCGCCACCATAGTTGCCGATACCCCGCTCCGCGCAATAGTCGAACGCGTCCAGCAGATTTCGCAGACCCCCGAGACGCGACGGCTTGATATTGACCATCCGTGGCGGATAGGGGAGTGCTTCTATATCCGCCACCGAATGGATAGGCGCATCCCAAGAGAAGCGCTCGCGATCCGCTGCGAGGGCCGCGTCTGTCTCGGGTGTCAGCGCTGGGTCCTCGATCCAAGCATTGGGAAACGCCTCAGCCACCCGCTTGTAGAGCACTGGGTCCGGTGCCTGGTCGACGATCGAGCCCGAGTAGTAGCCCTTGAAGTCCACGGACTCCACCGCCCCGGTTGCCACGAGCTCCGCGATCAGCTCCTCGCTCCAGGAGCTTGTCGGGTCGAGCTTGAAGCGCAAGGATGGATATGCGTCCAGACGCTGCTTCAGCGGCGCCGTGCTCGGTGGCTCGCCGAGGCGCAGCGACACCACGAAGCGCACCGGCTCGGGTGTGCGATCCAGAGCCTCATGAAGCGTCGTGCCTGACTGGCGCAACGCAAGGTCCAGGGCAGCCGCCTCGTAGGCCCACACGCGATAGCGCCGCGACACCTCCCGCTGCGGCTCCCGCGGGAAGAGGTCGAGTGTCGCAAGGTGCTCAGAGAACGACCCGATCGTCCAGCTGCCCTCTAGTGGGAGACTCGGGCCACCAGCCTGCAATATGTCGTGGTCCACGGGGTCATAGGTCACGTCCTCTCCCAAGCCCGCGTGACCAGCACCCGTCATGCGGATTACTGTGCTCTTGCGCTCGAACTCGCTCGACACGACCGCTTGCAACGGCTCGAACGTGTACCCGTCGATCCGGAGAGGCAGGCCCGCCACGCACTCCCATGTGTTCTTGGGCTCAGGCACAGCGGCTCAGCTTAGCGCCCGTAAACTGTAGCTGTGGCAAGCAACACCAAGGGTCCACGAGGACGCTCGCGCAAGCCGCGCCCGAGCGGCCCCGCGCCAGCCGATCGGGCTAAGTCCGGATCGCGCGAGCAGGCACTCTCGCGCGGCGGACACGCACGGCGCGCAGAGCCGCGCCGGCCTGTTCCCGCCCAGACCACGTTCGGCGAGCGCCCACACGCGCTGTGGCATCCGCTGCCGCTCTCAGAGCTGCTCATCCTGGCGGGCGGGGTCGCGTTTGTGGTCGCCGTCTCGCGGCTGCGTCACGGCCCCGCCGCGGCAGGCCCGTTGTTGCTCGTCGGAATCCTCGCGGTCGCGCTTGGCACGATCGAGGTCACGTGGCGCGAGCACTCGAGCGGATATCGCTCTCACACGCTGCTCTTGGCGCTGTTGCCGGTGATCGTGCTCCACTCGGTGGTGGTGCTCGGCGTCAGCTTCCTCGCCAAACCCTCGCAGCTGGTGAACGTTGGCATGTTCGCCGTCGACATCGTCGTGTTCATTTTGCTCTTCAAGCTCTTGCGCACCCGTTTTCTGGACGCTCGCGCGCGGGCGGCTAGCCGCCGCTGAGCATACGCAGGCGCGTATGCAAGCCAAGTTGAGCGTACGAGGCCAAGTTGAGCGTAGGCAACCGACGCGAGCTTATGTAGGCAACGCTTAGCTCAGGCAGGCGATGCTGAGCTTACGCAGGCGATTGAGCGTACGCAGATGACGGTGGCGTGGGCTAGCCGATGCTCAGCGAAGGAAGCGCCCGCTCGCCCTCGTTGCCGCCCTCGCCGCGCGTCTCGCCGGTAAAGCCCAGGCGCTCCAAGCGCGAGATCTCCCGCTCGCCTTCAACGCGCGCAGGATGGCCCTCGGGGAGCTCTGCGATCAGTCGCGCGATCCGATTGCGCAGTTGCAGGGCGAAGTGGGGAGTGGAGGCACCCATCAGCTCACGCACGTCCTCCACGCTCACCTCGCCGGCACGCTCCTTAAGCAGACGGCTCGGGTTCTCGGCTTGGCTCACGGTTCGGCGCTCGGTGTCGATTCGCTTGAAGGTGTTGTTGGAGACGCAACGGTCGGTTCGACCGCCGGTCGGGAGCTTATCCCCAGCACCGAGTCGAGCTGCGCCTGAGTCCTCGCGGAGATGGCGTCTTCGTCGCCGATCAGCCACCCGTGATTATAGACGCCGTGCACCGGACCCGAGGGGGGAGACCCCGGCTGCAAGTCGCTCAGGTAGCTGCTCAGTTCGCCCGACAGCTCATCGGGGCCTTCGAGCAACAGCAGCGGGCCATAATCGCCGCTCGCCGACAGAGGCGCCGCGGCGGGAGCGTCGAGTGGTCGAGAGCTGTTGGCGAAGACGAGCCCGTGCCCAGGTTCCACGACTCCCCACCCGAAGGAGCCATCGCTGAAGCGTGCCACAGCGATCGCATTCGACGCAGGGGTGGCGCCGGCGATGCGGGTCACGGAGCCGAAGCGCATGAGCTCCCTCGCCACGGCTTTGCTCACGACGGCGCTCGGACCAACGATGTAGATGGCGGTTCGTCCCAGTCGCGTCAGCTCGGCGGCAGTCGCGCGCGGAATACTCGCGCGACTCACGAACAGGATTGGGGCGCCTGTCTGGGCGGATAGGCCGGCGGCGGGCATCGTCATCGCGGGCGGGCCATTCGCGGCCGTGACGATCACCTGGTGTGGGGCGTGCCCGCGCAGCGTGCTCGAGAGTCGCTCGATAGTCACCGCGAGCGCCGCCGGTTCGTTGCCGGTGAGCAAGCGCGTCACGTAACCCGGAGGTGTCGCTGTCTGCCCGATCCCGATCACCTGCGTGCGGTTCGCGGTATCGCTCGTCTTCGCTCCCAGTGCGCCTGTTCCCCTCGGTCCCATCGCGCGCAACGCGAGGTTGCTTGCTTCGGGCAGCGTCGCACCTTCGCTGTAGAGCAATGGCGCGTGCAGTGGGGCGCCCGTAAGCACGGACGCCGCCAACGCGCCAGGCCAGTCGCCGTCATCCACCAGCACCGCAGCGCGTGGACGCGTCGCGGGCGTGAGCCCCGGATAGGCGGCGATCGCGACCGCCGCGGCGTCGATGATCGGAGTGGCCCCGCCCAGACGCGTCGTGTTCGTCGTATCGATGCTCACGGCTCCCCCGCGGCTGGGCACGCTCGCAGGTACGGAGCCACGGGGCGTCGTCCGAGCGGAGAACGACTTGCCGCACCCGGTGAGCGCTCCACAGAGGCCGAGCGCGAGGATCGCGGCGCGCAGATATGAGACACGCATACTTGCCACGCTATCCACCACCCCCGACAGCAGTGACGGTTGGGGAGGCGTGGCTCTGTCTCCGCGCTCCACGGTGGCGGTAGTTGTGCGGTCTCTGGTCCCGTTCGGCGCCGGAAGGCCGGGTGCTTCTGAAAAGTCGGGGTGGCTTCGTGGTTTGGACTCGCACACCTCCGTGGATTGGACCCGCGTACGGTCCTCGGCTGCAATTTGCCGCCCAAAATCCCCTTATTTGCGGGGAAAACCTGGCAAAACCAGTGCATCCCGTGCAACCGTCATTGCACTCTGATAGCCTGCCGCCCCGAACGCCGAATCCTTGGTCAGAAGCCAAGGAACGGGGGACCCAAATTGTTGGGGCGAATCACACGGTTATCCGTGAGAAGCGCAGGCTCTTTCAGCGCTAGCCCGTCAGCTAACCCCGCAGGCCGACGAAAGAGGTTGCTTTGCGATTGCGAGCTGCGGGCTCAACGCTATTCAGCATGCTGTTTCTGGTGGTCGCGCCCGCGTCGGCGCTCGCCGTAACCGGTGGCGTCTCAGCCGGGGGTGCTTCGGCGGTCAGCACTCCGCCCGCCTCCGTTGGCGGCGCCGCTCCCACCACTACGACTCCGCCGGTCAAGAAGCCACACACGGCTCCAGTCACTTCGAGGTCTTCGAGCATCGCCTACAAAGGTCCCGTCTACGAGAAGACGGCTACCGGTCAGGTTGTCCCCTACGTTGCTCCGCAAACACCGGGTGAAGTCACTTCCGCGACTGGTGGAAGCGTGGTCGGGGTCGCCGCCGACACCAAGCCCGACCTGCTCGTCCCAGGCGGCACCGCTCGCATTGTGGACGGACTCGCCGCGGCTCCCATTTCCGCGCCGGCCCCCGTCCAGGAAATCATCTGGGCGGGCGACCAGATCATCGGCCTGCCCTACATCTACGGTGGCGGCCACGCCTCCTTCGTCTCGCCCGGCTACGACTGCTCGGGCACCGTCTCCTACGCGCTGCACGGCGCCAGCCTGATCACCACGCCGATGGACTCCAGCGAATTCATGAGCTGGGACTCGGGTGGCGTCGGCACATGGGTGACGATCTTTGCCAACGGCGGTCACGCCTATATGACTGTCGCCGGCCTACGCCTGGATACGAGCCCGGTCGATGACCCCTCCGACCAGAACGGACCGCGCTGGCGCCCCTTGCGTCCCGGTAACCCCGGCTTCACGGTTCGCCACCCCACCGGCCTGTAGTCCACGTCGGCTACGCTTGTAGCCCAACTTCCCCGCCCTACAGGAGGATCACATGGCCGGTTTGACCGGGCGCATGTCAACCGTCGTGAAGGCCAAGGTCTCCAAGCTCTTGGATCGCGCCGAAGACCCCGCCGAGACGCTTGACTACAGCTACCAGAAGCAGGTCGAACAGCTGCAGAACGTCAAGAAGGGCATCGCCGATGTGGTGACCGCCAAGAAGCGCTTGCAGCTGCAGGAGACATCGCTACAGCAGCAGGTCGTCAAGCTCGACACACAGGCTCGCCAAGCGGTCTCCTCCGGCAAGGAAGATCTTGCGCGCGTGGCGCTGGAACGCAAGAACATCGCGCAGACCGAGCTGCAGGGGCTCGACACGCAAGTGACGGAACTCGAAGGCCAGCAGCAGAAGCTGACCGACTCCGAGCAGAAGCTGCGCGCCAAGATCGAATCCTTCCGCACCAAGAAGGAGGTCATCAAGGCGCAGTACTCCGCTGCCGAAGCGCAGGTCAAGATCTCTGAAGCGGCAACGGGCGTGGGCGAGCAGATGGCCGATGTGGGCCTCGCCATGCAGCGCGCGGTCGACAAGACCGAAAACATGAAGGCTCGCGCCGATGCGGTACAGGAGCTCGAAGCGGCCGGCACGTTTGACGACATCACTGCGCTAGGCCCGGGCGAAGACGACATCGATCGTCAACTGAAATCGCTCTCCAGCAAATCCGCCGTCGACGATGACTTGGCGAAGCTGAAGGGCGAACTTGGCACAGGCGCTCCAGCCGAGGCCGGACAGCTCGGGGCGGGTGCCGAGGGCGCTCCGGCCGAGGGCGAGCCGAGCAAGGAGCAGTCGGCATGATCGTACGTATCTCAGGCGAGGACCAGTACCGGCTTGACGAGGGCTTGCACGAGCGTCTGAACCAGCTTGACACGGCTGTGCTCACCGCTATCGACGCCGGCGACGAGCCGGCCTTCCAAGCATCCTTTACCGCATTGCTCGACTACGTCCGCGCCAACGGGACGCGCATCGGCGACGAGGAGATAGAGACCTCCGACCTGATCCTGCCACCGGATGACATAACGCTCGCCGAAGCCGCCGAGGAATTCACGGGCGAGGGCCTGATCCCAGACTAGATGGGGATTCCCCACAGGGGGAACCAACGCTCCAGCTCGGGCTCGATCGGCAGTTCCGAGGCCATCTGGGCCTTGAGCTGAAGCTCGCGCTCGGTGGACCGTTCTGTGGGCTGGGTCGAGCCCGACGAGCCGCTGCCCGACGCGGGCACGAACGGGTACCAGAAGCCGCGCTTGTAGTTGTAGATGAAGTACACCGGCCGGCCCTTGGCGTCCTTGAAGGCGAACACGGCGCACAGCAGTCGCTCGCCGTGACCGGCTGTCTCGATCGAGCCCGACACGGCGTTGATCCCCACCGCGAGATCTTCGATCGAGCTGCCGCGCATCACCATCCAGCGGTAGCCGAAGCTGTCGTCCTCGGTGTGCACCTTGGTGCCGCTCTCACCACCCGTGGCAACCACGACTTCTTCCATTTCCTTGATGACGCCTTCGAACTCGCTGGTTTGCAGCGCCTGGAACACGATCGCGGCGGCCCCGGCGGGCTCGATGCCGTGCTCCGTCTGCAGCGCGATGTAAGCGGTGGAGATGGCGAACAGGCGGTCGGGCGCAGGGCCCTTGACCTCGTGTCGGCCCGTCAATATGTCGCGAAGGCCCATGGAGTGGTGCGCTCGATCTTCGTGGTGTCGATGTCGGCGGGGTGCGGGACTGGTGGCGGCGGAGTTTGCGCGGACTGCTGGGAGGCGTACGCCGGGCGGCCTACGCGGCGCTCTGCAACTGGGACTCGAGTCGGCTGAGTGCATCCAAGCGCTTCTCGAGCGACGGGTGATCGGAGAACAGGTTCATCAGCGACTGCTTGGTGCGCGCGGGCACGATGAAGAAAGCGCTCATCCCTTCGGCCTTGCGCAGGTCCTGGCTCGGTATGCGTTCGATCGTGCCGCTGATCTTCACGAGTGCGGAGGCCAGCGCACTTGGGCGACCCGTCAGCACCGCCGATCCTCGATCGGCGGCGAACTCGCGGTAGCGAGAGAGTGCCTGCAACAGCAGGAAGGAGATCGCGTACACGACCACTGAGGCGACCAGCACGAGCAGCACCCCCTCCTCCTCGTCGCGGCTGCGCCCATACCCGCCGCCAAAGCCGCCCCCAAAGAACAGTGCGAACTGGGCGATCAGCGCCGCGAGTGTGGCAAAGAAGCTGGCCAGCGTCATCACCATCACGTCGCGGTTGATCACGTGCGTGAGCTCGTGACCGATCACACCTTCAAGCTCCGCGCTGTCGAGCATCCGCAGAATGCCGGTCGTGGCGCACACCGTCGCCGACTTCTGCGAGCGGCCCATCGCGAACGCGTTGGGCATCGCCGTTTCCATCACGCACACGCGCGGCTTGGGTAGGTCAGCCTGCACGCACAGTCGTTCGATGATTCCGTGCAGCTCCGGCTGTTCCTCAACGGAGACCTCTTTTGCCCCGAGCGTCGCCAGCGCGATCTTGTCGGAGGCGAACAGCTGCATCGCCAGCATGAACACGGCGATCACCACGATCACTCCCGCGGCGGCGCCCGCGGCGAACAGCACGCCGACGAACACCACATACACGAGCCCCAGCAGGAACATCGTCAGCAGCATGCGTGCCTGCAGGCCGCCGTCTTTGCCGAAGTTGGAGCGTCGCTTGGCCATCAGCATTGATTGTCGCAGAAGCGCTCCGCGATTCGGCCAGTCCACCAGCGAGCGGCGCGCTGGCTGGCGCGCACGTCAAGGCGCTGGTGGGTACGGCTAGGCGGCGGCCGTCATTCCGTAGAGTCCGCGTATGCCCGCCGGGAAGAAGCGAAGTACCCAGTGAAGCCGGAAGTCCTCATCTTCGGGGTCTCGATCAAGACGTTCGGGGTTACGTTCGCGCTCGGCTTCTTGGCGTGCGGCGCCATCATCGCCCGGCGTCTGCGTGAGATCGCCAAGCCAGTTGACTGGGCCTATGAGATCGTGTTCGCAGCGCTCGTGGGCGGTTTGATCGGCGCGCGCGGCTACTTCGTGGTCCAGAACTACGGCGAAGTCAAGCACGATCTGCTCGGGCACATCTTCTCCGGATCGGGACTGGTCTGGTACGGCGGCGCCATCGGCGGGGCGATCGCCGTGGTCGCGTGGATGCGCTGGCGGGACATGCTCAATCTGGTCACGGGGGACATGTGTGCGACGGTGCTCGCCCTTGGCTACGGAATCGGGCGAATCGGCTGTCAGGTGTCCGGCGACGGTGACTACGGCATTCGCTCGAAAGCGCCGTGGGCGATGGGCTATCCGCATGGCACGGTCCCGACGCCCCCCGGTGTGACGGTTCAACCGACGCCGATCTACGAGACGGTGTCCATGTGCTTGCTCGCCTATGTGCTCTGGCATTTCCGGGATCGTTTCCGACCCGGGGTGATCTTCGGGCTGTACCTGGTGTTCAGCGGGCTCGAGCGTCTGCTGGTGGAGTTCATCCGGCGCAACAAAGAGGTGTTCGCCGGTTTGACGGCCCCGCAACTGGAGAGCATCGTGCTCGTGGTGGTGGGTATCGCGCTGCTCTGTGTCCTGGCGCGTGGCGCGGGTTGGGCCGCGCCGGGCGGTGGCCTCGGGATAGGCAAAACTGGCCGTCCCACGCGTACGCGCGTGCGTACCGCTTGAGTCACAGCTTGGCGTAGGCAAGCGCCCCCGCGCCGATCTACTCGGAGGCTCCCAATCGGCCGAGCATCCCGCGATGGGCTGACCTTGTTGCCGTGGGGCATGGCTACCACGCGACACTTCGACGCGTGTCGGCCCGGCTCTGCCGCGCCGCGGCGAGTTCCGTCCCCTGCAAGCCGCCATAATCTCGACATGGCCACGGGCACATCTCTTTCACACGTCTTCCCACTTGGCAGCCGCCTCAACGAGCACGGCCACGTCGAGGTGGGGGGGTGTGACACGATCGAGCTTGCTCGCGAGTTTGGCACGCCCGCCTATGTCGTCGCCGAGGATGACCTGCGGGCACGGGCGCGGGCTTTCCTGCAAGCCGGCCGCGCGGCCGGTCACGAGGACTTCAACGTGGTGTTCGCCTCCAAGGCGTTTCCCTGCACCGCCGTGCTCGCACTGTTCGCCGAAGAGGGACTGTGGTGCGACGTCGCCTCAGCCGGCGAGCTCCACCTGGCTTTGAACGCGGGATTCGCCGCCGAGCGGATCCTCATGCACGGCAACGCCAAGTCCGAAGTCGAGCTGCGCATGGCTTTGGAGCATCGGATCGGATTGATCGTGATCGACAACTTCGATGAGATCGATCGGTTGGCGAGGCTCACGCCGGCCGATCGGTCGGAAGCTCGCCTGGCGGACCGACATGCTTTTCAAGCTGATGCTGTCCAGTCGGCGCATGCGCCGACTGGCCGACCGGCGCATGCGCCGGTCGGGACCGGGCCGCATGCGGCCCGGTCTTCCTCGGAGGGGGATATTGAGGGAATAGACCGCCAACGTGTGCTCATACGGGCTACCCCCGACGTGCGCGGCGACACGCACGAGAAGATCTCAACGGGCCAGGCCGACTCGAAGTTCGGGTTCTCAATGGCCGACATTCCCGCCGCGATCGAGCGTGTGCGGAGCATTGATGGGCTCGATCTGCAAGGAATCCACGCCCACATCGGCTCGCAGCTACTCGATTTGGAGCCGTATCGTCGCGAGGTCGCCGCGCTTGCCCCGCTCGGCGACTTTCCCGTGTGGGATCTCGGAGGTGGGCTCGGGGTGGCCTACACCGAGACCCAGCACCCGCCGGAGATCGAGGAGTGGGTTGGCGCCGTTCTCGCTGCCGCGCACGAGGCCGGGATCGGCTCCCGCAGGCGGATCTTGGTTGAGCCGGGTCGCGCTCTCACCGCGAACGCCGGCGTCACGCTCTACACGGTCGAGAGCGTCAAGCGCAACGTCTCCACCTGGGTGGCGGTCGATGGTGGCATGTCCGACAATATGCGCCCCATGCTCTACGGTGCCGCCTACGAAGCCCACCTGGCGGATCGACTAGGAGACTCGGTTGGCACGGCGAACCCGGTTGGCGCGGCCGACCCCGCGCATGTCACGCGCTGCGTGCTGGCCGGCAAGCACTGCGAGTCCGGCGATGTGATCGTGCGCGAGGCGCTGTTGGAGGATCCCCGGCCGGGCGACGTCATCGTGACTCCGGCGACGGGTGCTTACGGGTTCGCCATGGCCAGCAATTACAACGGAGTGCCACGCCCCCCGGTCGTGCTCTGCAAGGACGGCGACGCCCGTGTCGTGGTCAGGCGCGAGCGCTTCGAGGATCTGACGGCCCGCGATGTCCTCTGAGCGCCCGACGATGGCTCCTGAGCGCCCTGTGACCTCTCCTGACCGGACCGTCACCGCCTCCGGACCGCTCAACGTTGGTCTGCTCGGCTTCGGCACCGTCGGCTCGGCCTTCGCCACGCTGCTCCACGAACGCGCCGCGCACATCGAGGCGCTGACCGGACGCTTGCCGGTGCTGGGCGAGGCGCTTACCACCAGCAAGGGCAGCTTCGCCGAGATCCTTGAGTCTTCCGAGCTGATCGTCGAGCTGATCGGTGGGATCGAACCCGCTCGCCAGTACGTACTGGCCGCGCTCCACGCGGGCACGCACGTCGTCACGGCCAACAAGCAGCTGCTCTCCCAGCATGGCGAGGAGCTATTCGCCGCCGCGCGCGCCAGCGATGTGCAGCTGCGCTTCGAGGCCGCCGTAGCGGGCGTCGTCCCGGTCATCCGGGTGCTCACCGAGTCGCTTGCCGCTGCTCACGTCGAGCGCGTCCACGGGATCGTCAACGGCACGACCAACTTCATCTTGAGCGAGATGACGCGCGGCTCGAGCTATGAGCAGGCGCTCGCCGAGGCTCAGCGCCAAGGCTACGCCGAGGCCGATCCCAGCGACGATGTCAGCGGCCGCGACGCGGCTGCCAAGATGGCGATCCTCGCGCGCCTGGCCTTCGGCACCCCGGTCCACATCGATGAGGTGCCCTACGAGGGCATCGAGCAATTGCAAACAGACGACCTGCAGTATGCCCGCGAGCTCGGGCTCGGCCTCAAGCTGATCGGCACTGCCGAGCGACGCGACGGTGGACTCTCGGTGCGCGTGCATCCAGCCTTCCTCTACTCCGGTCACCCGTTGGCATCGGTCAATGGTCCCTTCAACGCGGTCACCGTCGAGTCCGACGCCATCACCGAGATCACAATGTCCGGTCCGGGTGCCGGCGGGCGCCAGACCGCCAGCGCCGTGCTCGGTGACCTCGTCAGCGCGATGCTCCCTCCGCCCGCGCCCTCGCGTCCGCTCGATCCGCTGCCGCTCGTCCAGGACGTCGAGAGTGGCTTCTACATCCACATGGAGGTCGCCGACCGACCAGGCACACTCGCCTCGATCGCGCAGGTGCTTGGCGATCAGGGAGCGTCGATCAAGTCGGTGGCCCAACACGGACTCGGCGAGCACGCGCGTCTGGTGATGGTCATCCACCCGCTTGCCGAATCGCGCTTGCGCGAGGCCCTGAAACGCATCGCCGCGCTCGACTTCCTACGCTCCACCCCGCGGGCAATCAGAGTTATCGAAGAGGAGTTCATGTGATCCCGAACCAGGATGGGCTTTTCCAAAAGGAGTTCATGTGAGCAACGCGATTTCCATGGGCAAGAGTCATGTACCGCTGATCGAGCGCTATCGGCATCGACTGCCGTTCGAGGAGGGCGACCCGATCGTCAGCCTGCAGGAGGGCTCCACTCCGTTGCTGCGCGCGCCGGTGCTCTCTGAGATGGTCGGCGCCTCGGTACGCCTCAAGCTGGAGGGCGCCAACCCCACTGGCTCCTTCAAGGATCGCGGCATGACGTGTGCGGTATCGGCGGCAGTGCGCGACGGCGCCAAGGCCGTGATCTGCGCGTCCACCGGCAACACTGCCGGAAGCGCCGCCGCTTACGCCGCGCGCGCGGGCATCACCTGCGCCGTGATCGTCCCCGAGGGGAAGATCGCCGAAGGCAAGATGGCCCAAACCCTGATGCACGGCGCACGCGTGATCTCGCTTGCCGGCAACTTCGACCAGGCCCTCAAACTCGTGCGCGAACTGGTCGAGAAGGACCCGATCGTACTCGTCAACTCCATCAACGAATATCGCATCGAAGGCCAGAAGACGGCCGCGTTCGAGGTGCACGAGGATCTGGACGGGCAGCTCGACGCGCTCTGCATCCCGGTCGGCAACGCCGGCAACATCACTTCCTACTGGCGCGGCTTCTGTGAGCTGGGCGCCACCCCGAGGCTGTTCGGCTTCCAGGCTGAGGGCGCTTCGCCGCTCGTGCGTGGCGAGTCCTTCGAGCATCCCGAAACGATTGCCAGTGCGATCCGCATCGGCCACCCCGTGCGCGGCGAGGATGCGCTCGTCGCCGTACGCGAGTCCGGGGGCGCGATCCGTGCGGTCTCAGACCACGAGATCCTCACCGCCTACCGCCTGCTCGCCGCCAAGGAAGGCATGTTCTGCGAGCCCGCCTCGGCGGCTTCGGTCGCCGGCCTACTCAAGTACGGCGCCGACGGTGCCTCCCAGGTGGTGTGCGTGCTCACCGGCCGTGGCATCAAGGACCCCCAGACCGCAATCGAGCACAACGGCGGCGCCGTCATCCCCTGCACCCCTGATCTCGCGGCGATCGAAGAGGCGGTCTTGAGTTGACCCGCGGGCTCCCCGCGCTCGCGTCCGCGTCCGCATCCAGACACGAGGACGCCCCCGCGATGCGCCCCCGCGCGAACCGGCATCGAAGGCTGGGTCGCGCGTGATCCGCCGTCGCGTCGTGCGCGTGCCCGCGTCCTCCGCCAACCTCGGCCCGGGCTTTGACTGCTTCGCCGCCGCGCTCGGGTTGCACCTCGAGCTTGAGGTCTCCGAGACCGGCAGCTTCGCGGTGGAGACCGATCTCGACGTCCCTCGTGGGCTGGACAACCTCTGCGTGCGGGCCTTCCAGAGTCTGCATCCCGTCGATGACTTCACGTTTCGCATTCGCTCCGACATCCCGCTCACAGGCGGCCTCGGCTCGAGCGCGTCGGCGATCGTCGCGGGCCTGCTCGCCGCCGATCACCTGTTCGAGCTCGACGTCGACCTGCTCGCATGTGCCACCGCGATCGAGGGTCATCCCGACAATGTGGCGGCGGCGCTCTACGGTGGCTTCGTCATCTGCGCTGACGCCCAGGCCGTGCGCTTCGAGCCGCCTACGGGTCTGGAGGCCCTTGCGATCGTGCCCGAGCAGGCCGTACGCACCAGCGAGGCACGCAGCGCGCTTCCCGAGCTTGTTCGGATGGAGCAAGCCGTCTTCAACGTCGCCCACGGCGCGCTGCTCACGCTGGGGCTCGCGCGCGGCGACTGGGACCTCGTTGCCCGCGGTCTGCGGGACAGCCTGCACGAGCACCAGCGCTCCCACTTGTTTCCGCGCTCCTATGAGTTGGCCCAGCGCGCCCGCGAGCTGGGGGCGCTCGGAGCCACCATCTCCGGTGCCGGCCCCACGGTGCTCATGTGGTGCTTCTACGAGCACACAGGCGCCGTCGTTGAGGCTCTACGGCCCGAGATCGACGGCTGGGCCACGCTCCTGCGCGCCCCATTTGAGGCCCAAGGGGCCTATGTGGGAGAGTTGTAGGCGCCATGCACGACGGTAGCCCTGTGGATCGAGCAAGCGCCCCGGACGACGGCTACTTCCCACGTGGAAGCTCCGTGCTGCGCATGATTCACGAAGAGAAGGCCGTCGGGCTCATGTACGGCCAGCGCGCGCTCTGCGTCGGCGCCGTCAAGCCGCTCAACTACGTCGGCACCAGCGAACACACTCGCAACAAGCGCACCCCATTCAGGCGGATCACGCACACCGGCGGGATGTTCGAGGCGGTGTTCTTCGGTACCCGCGAGCAGGCCGACCGCGTACTCACGGTTGTCGACGGCATGCACGAGCGTGTGATCGGCGAGCTTCCCGAGGACGCCGGGCCCCGCTACCCGGCGGGCACGCCCTACTCGGCATTCGACCCGGACCTGATGCTGTGGACCGTCGCGGTGATCGCGGACTCCGCCGAATGGTTCTACGACCGCCTCGTCCGCCCGCTCACACCCGAGCAGCGCGAAGCACTGTGGCAGGACTACCTTCGCTTCGCCGAGCTTTTCAAGATGCCGCGCTCCAGTGCCCCCTCCACCCATCGCGAGTATCGCGACTGGTATGAGCACCAGCTGGCCGGTCCCGACTTGCACCTCACCGAGGAGGCTCGCTACATGGGCAATGCCTCGGCCTTTCAGATCCCGATGCCCTCGACCCACCAGCTGGCTAAGCGCATCCACGACCTCGTGATGCTCGGCTCTCTGCCCACGCGCGTGCGCCAGCTATATGGCCTGCGCTTCAGCTCGACTCAGGCGAAGGCCTGCGCCACCGTGCTCGCCGGTGGGCGCTTTGCCCGCGTGCTCGCACCTCGCTCGCTCACCCACGGCTCCTGCATCCCCGAGTTCGAAATGGTCGCCGCCACCGAGCGCCGCCGCATCGAGCGCGGACAGCCCACGCCTCAGCTCGTGGGCTCGTAGGCTCAGCTCAGCTTGGCCAAGCGCGCGCGGGCGCTCGTCATGCCTGGTAGACGCTCCAACAACTCGTCGGCCACCGCCACGTAGTCCGCGCCGAGATCGGGCCTGTGATCGAGAATCGACACGGCCCGCTCGGCCGACTCGGCATATGCGATCGACCCACGCACCACCGTATCGAGCACCTTCTCGCCAAAGCGCTCCTGTAGCGAGATCTTCGCCTCGCGGGAGTGCACGGTGCGCATGTCCGCAAGGTTCAGCACCACGCCAAGCAGCGACAGCTCGTCATTGAGGCTGTCGCGAGCGAGCTCGATCACCTCCATCGCCTGCTCGACTCCCTGCAGGGCAAAGTACTGCGCCTCAGCGGTCACAAGCGCGTAGTCGGCCGCCACGAGCGCATTCACGGTCAGCAGCCCCAGCGACGGTGGGCAGTCGATCAATATGACCTCATAGTCGCCCTGCACCTTCGCGAGCGCTCGCCTCAAGGTCATCTCCCGGCCCATCTTTCCGCCAAGCATCAGCTCAGCCTCGGCGAGATTCAAGCTCGCGGGGATCACATCCTGGTGGATTGCGGCGGCGGCCGTGGACGTGCCCGTCAGCACGTCGGCGATCGTCGGCTCGCTCTCCGGCGGCAGATCGAAGTAATCCGACAGGTTGCCCTGCGGGTCGAGATCCACCGCCAACGTCTTCACGTCGATCCGTCGCAACACGTCGGTCAGCGTGCGCACCGTCGTCGTCTTACCGGTGCCGCCCTTCTGAGAGAGCACAGCGATCGTCTGGGCCATAGGCGGCCGATAGTACGTGTAATGGTGCTCCGGGCGCGCTCAGGCCTGTGCAAGCAAGTGCGACCGCTCCGCGGGCTCGCCCGGCACGCTCACAAACGTCAACCGATAGCGGCCCACCAAGATCTCATCGCCGTCGCGCAGGGCCCGCCACTCGACGCGCTCCCCATTCACGAACACACCGTTGAGGCTGCGATCGTCGAGCACCCTCACCCCGTTGGCTTGGCGTACCACCAGCGCGTGCCGACGCGACACGGTTGGATCGTCAAAGCGCACATCCGCGGCGAGGCTGCGCCCAATGCGCGTCCACTCGCGGGTGAGTGCCACTGTCTTGGTCTCCTCGCCATCCTCGTACAGGACATACTCGCCCGGCTCGGTCAGGTCTTCCCTGGCGCGGGTCACCCACTCCCGGAGCTCATCCGAGCGCGCCTGTACCTGAGCCTCTGCCGGACGGCGGCTGCCGCTGAACAGGGACGCCCTCACAAAGTCGTGGCCCCCACATTCGGGGCAGTCACGCAACGCGTCAAGCGAGGTGAGTGTCAGGACGTATCCGCATCCCTGGCAACGGAAGGATCCGCTGCCAGCCATCGTGCCCGAAGTGTGCGACTCCATGCTGCTCTTCCCCTTCCTCTCGTTCCCGGATGACCGGGAGCTTTCTGCAGGGTGGAATCTGGCGGCAATCATAGTGAGGGTGTCAAATAAGCGTTGATCGGATGCAAATAGAACGTGCTCTTCATCGCTGATCCCAGCATACCCAGCCAAATCGGCGATCAAACGAGCAGCGGTGAAAGATCGGTGAAGATATGGCTCCCCGCGCGTATGGCTCCCGCGCGCTTTGCGCTCCTCGGATCGGCTTGGGTGCGCTCGGCAGGAGCCAGCTTCGGCGCGGCGAAACTAGTCGCCATGGCCATTCCCCATGCAGATGTCGAGCAGCTTGAGCGCTTCCTGCTGCGGCGTGGCGTCGGATCGCTCACGGCCGATCGTCATCGCTGCAACGACTGCGAGCGCACCCCGCTCGTGGGCGAGCGCATACATGTCTACGAGCGCCAGAAGGGGATCGTGTGCGAGTTGTGCAGCCAGTTGCGCCGCACCGCACCGCTCGCCAGCGAGACTGTGCGCCACAGCGAGCTCGGTCACACCGTTCGTCTCACCGCGCGCGCCGCATAGCTGAGCAGCCCGTTCTGGACCGAGCATCGAGCGCGCCTACGCGTGCCTCCGCGAGTCCTAAGAAGACGGTCGCACCCGCGGCCGTCTGGGTGCTGGCCGGGCGCCGCCGCCAGCGGGGGCATTAGACTGCCGCGCGGTGGACCCCGTCACAGTCTCGATCATCATCAGCGCTCCCCGCGAGCAGGTGTTCGACTACCTGCAGGACATCGCCAACCACCCCGAGTTCACCGACCACTACCTGGTGGACTGGCATCTCACGCGGGAGGACTCCGTTGGGCGCGGCGCGGGGGCCCGCTTCCGCGTGAAGGCTCCCGGCAACCGCTTTAGCTGGGGCGACTCCACGTTTGTCGAGGTCGTCCGTCCGCAGCGGATCGTCGAGGTGGGTCGCACCGGCAAGGCCAATCGCGTGCGCACGCTCGGCGTCTACGAGCTAGCCCCCGCGCCCGGTGGCGCCACGCGGGTACAGTTCACGCTCGAGACCCAAGTCTCCGTCCTGTCCGACCGGATGCGCGAGGCGCTCGGGGGCCGCTCATGGCTAAAGCGCAAGAACGAGAAGGCCATGCGCCGGCTGCGCTCGATCCTCGAGGCGGGCGTTGGTCGTGGAGAGCGCATCACCCTCGCCGGCGGATAAACTGCCCGCTCGCATGATCCATCCCGCCGCCAACCATCGCCGCCCCACCGGCCCGCGCTCGCTCGCTCGCTGCCGTTCGCTTGGCAAGCTGGCTCTGCTGGCGGTGCTCGCGATGTCCGTGCTCGCGCTCAGCGCTTGCTCGGACGATTCGCACACGCGCGTCACGACCGGCACCTACGCCGGCGAGTCCGGGCAGAACGCCCCCTACCTGAACGTCGGTCCGCTCATCTATGAGGTGCAGCTCTCGCGCGAGCTCAATCCTTACGACACAGAAGACGCCACCTACCTGACCGGCCTCACCCCAGCCCAGCGCAGGCTGGGCCCCGGCGAAGAGTGGTTCGGCGTGTTCATGCAGGTCTACAACGAAAGCTCCACGTCCCACCTGGCGACGAGGAACATCTCGATCAGCGACACCCAAGAAAACGTATACACGCCGATCGTCCCCGCCCTGACCAACGAATTCGCCTACCGGGGCGGGCTGCTCGCCGCTAAAGGCCGCATCCCGGCGCTCGACACAACCGCGGCCAACGGGCCAACGCAGGGTTCGCTGCTGCTCTTCAAGATCAAGATCGTCTCACTCGACAACCGTCCGATCGAGATCAAGATCGTCGATCCGCTCGATCCGGCCCAGGTGGCCTCGGCGGAGCTCGACGTCTAGCGACCGCCCCGCCGGCGACTCGTTCGCGCTCAGGCTTCGCGCCGCAGCCCCGCCTCCAGTACCTGCTTGGCGACCGGTGCGGCGGTTTCCCCGCCGGCACCGTCTTTCACGAGCAGCACCCCCACGGCGATCCTGGGATGCACCGCTGGCGCGAACGCGGCAAACCAGGCATCGGTGTTCTGAGGATCGTTGCTCCCGGTCGAGCAGTCTTCACTGCCCTGCTTTTCGGCTTCTTCGTTGGTCGAGGACTCTCCGGCTTCAGAGTTGTGTTCGCTTTTGCTCGCGCACGCCGGTGCGCCCAGTTCGGCCGTGCCCGTCTTGCCCGCCACCACAACGCCGGGGATGGCCGCCGAGGTGCCTGTTCCTTCGCGCACGACGTCGATCATCAACCTCCGCACAGTGCGTGCCGTGGCGGCGCTCATCACGCGCGCTGGGGCGGAGTGTCGTGTTTTGAACGTGGGCGCTGGGCGCCGCCCCCCGTCTGCGATGGTCGCGGCGACCGTCAGCATTTGGAGTGCGGAGGCCTGTACCTGTCCTTGCCCGATCGAGGTTGATCCCACGTCCAGTTCGCCCTGGATCTGAGCTGCCGCGGGAAGCGTGCTTTCAACCGCGCCCGGCAGACCCGTCGGATAGTTGAAGCCGAAGCTCTCGGCTGTCGCCACGAGGCGAGGCGCGCCGACCTTCACTCCGAGTGGCGCGAACACCGAGTTGCACGACACCGCGAAGGAGAGCGCGAGGCTACCTCCACAGGACTCCCCGTTCGCGTTTTCGAGCTTCACCCCGTCGAGCGTGGCCGACGTGGCGTAGGGGAAGACGCTTTTCTCGCTTGCCACTTTGGCTTCCAGAGCGGCGGTGACCGTCACCATCTTGAACGTCGATCCCGGTGGTTGTAGGTCATCGATGCCGATGCCCGCCACCGCCAATATCTGTCCGCTCTCGGGATCCATCGCCACTATCCCGCCGAGTTGTTCGCCGAGGGCTTCCGCTGCCACCCGCTGCACGGCCGGGGAGATCGTCGTGTGTATCGCCGGACTCGGCTTTGGCACGGCCCTTGCGAGCACGCGAACGCCTGCGAGCAGCTGCCCTCCGGGTGTTCCGCGCAGCTGGTCGTCGAGTGCCAGCTCCAGTCCGCTGGTGCCCACGATCGCTTCCGCAGGCACTCCCTGGGCTTCCAATTCCCTCACGCGCGAGCTCGGCACAGGACCGACCTCTCCGACGACTCCCGCGGCAGCCGCCCCGAGCGGGGAGTCGCGAGTGCCCGCCGCCGTTGCCGGGCCGTCGGCGAGCACCGACCCGTCGCGAGCAAGTAGCGCTGCGCGCGGCGGGAGCGTCATACGCCTGTTCAGCGACTCGCCCGCCCGCAAGCCGGGGAAGACGAGCGTGCGCGACCAGAGCACCCGTGGCCCCCCGGGCCCGTCGCTCACGCTCACTTGCATGTCCTCGGAGAGCGCTCCCCATAGGCGGGTCCCGATGCGCACCGGCACCGAGATTGCGCCATGCGCCCCTTGATGGGCGCTACCCATCACCTTCAAGCTCGTCTCCGTGGCCGTCCGGGCGGCCGCCTGGTAGGCACTCGCAAACGCGCTCGGGGAGATCTCACGTTGTGAGACATCGTCGATGTCGCCGTACATCGTCGCGTAGTCGCTCCGCGTCCAAGCTCTCGCGAACTGCTCGGCCACGCCCAGCTGAGGTGAGTCGTGATGGCCCGAGCCGAAGATCGCTCCCACCACGAAAGCAACCGCCGCGAGCGCGATCACCGGCACCGCTCGTCGTGTGCGCATGCGACGCTCGTTGGAGGGGTTCACAGCTCGGGACGGTAGAACATGAGCATGACGCGGCTCGACTGGATCATCGTGGGATTCGCTGGCCTGCTCGCGCTGTTCGGGTTCCGGCGAGGTTTCATCGTTGCCGTGCTCTCCTTCGGAGGGTTCGCCATTGGTTCATTCATCGGAACCAGGCTGGGTCCTCTACTGCTCTCGCAGGGCTCCTCCTCTCCATATGCCCCAGCCTTCGGCTTGGTGGGCGCGCTACTCGCCGGCGCGATCCTTGCCACCGGCTTGGAGGGGGTCGGCTTCAGATTGCGTCGCACGCTCGTGCTACCCGGACTCGGCGTGCTCGATGGGGTGCTCGGTGCTGTGCTCAGCGCGGCGCTCGGGCTGGCGATCGCCTGGATCCTCGCGGCGGTTGTCGTGCAGACGGCGGGCACAACCCAGCTGCGCGCCGACATTCAGCACTCGAAGATATTGCGCGAGCTCAACCTGCTGTTGCCGCCCACCGGGCCGATCTTGAACGTGCTCGCAAGTCTCGATCCGCTGCCATCGATCTCCGGTCCAGTTCCCGAGACCGCACCGCCGTCGGACGCCATCGACCGGGAGCCGGGGGTGCGAACCGCCTCGCGCAGCGTCGTGCGCGTGCTCGGCACCGCTTGCGGCCTGGCCATCGAGGGCTCGGGGTGGGTGGCGCAGCCCGGTGTGGTCATCACCAACGCACACGTGGTCGCGGGCGAGCACGACACCACGGTCGAGATTGGGGGAGACGAACCAGAGCTCTCTGCCTACGCGATCGCGTTCGACCCCACCGATGACATCGCGGTGTTGCGCGTCCCCGGCCTCAGCCTCCCGTCGCTTGCGCTCGTCCCCGATCCGCCTCCCGGTCGTGCCGGTGCCATCTTGGGCTACCCGGAGGATGGGCCGTTCGACGCCCGGCCGGGGCGTATCGGCACTACCCAGCAGATCATCACCGACGACGCCTATGGTCGCGGGCCGGTCTCGCGCCTGCTCACCCCTCTGCGGGGTCTCGTACGGCCGGGCAACTCAGGTGGGCCGCTCGTGGATCGAGAAGGACACGTCCTGACGACGGTCTTCGCGAGCACCACCGGCGGCGGTCCCGGCGGTGGCTACGGAGTCGCCAATGCCACCGTCGCTCAGGTGCTTGCTCGGGCTGGGCATATGGTCGGCACGGGGGAATGCACAACGGGATGAGCCCTATCGCGGTTGATCTCTAGAACGATGGAAGGATGCTCACCAGGTATGGACTCACCAGGTGTGGGCATTGACCTTTGAACCCTGCGGGTCGCTTCGGGCGGTGGTCCTCTCAGACGGTGGGCCCTATCAAGCGGTGGATGGGCGAGTCCGTGGGTGTGCGGCGCGCGACGCTTTCCTATCCTTCGCGGGCTTGTCCTGCTTCGGGCGCGCGGCTTGCTTATCGACGTCGGTCGCGCTCCGGTGGGCCTCGACCAGGCCCCTCCTGTCACTTGCGGGCGTCTGAAGTAGGGGCTCAGCGGCCGCCAGGCGCCGCACGAGTCCCGTTCGCACCCGCTCCAGCTCCTCGACGTTCAGCAGGCGCGGCCCCGCGTGCCTGAGGGGCTTGGTGGGCGCGGGAATCAGGCCGGGATGGGTGGCCTGGATCTCTGAGAGCGCCTGCTCCAGGGCGGCGATCTGAGCGCGCAACTCGCGACGTCGCTCGCCAGCCTGCGTCGCGGCGTCGGCCGGGGGCTCGGCGGAGACGTATAGGGCCGCTGCAACCTCGCGCGGATCGACGCCCGTCCTGCGCGCCTGGCGCGCCGCGTCAGCCGCTATCTGACCGACCGCGGAGGGCTCTTGGGCGACGCGCGCCACGAACGTGCCGGTGCCCTGACGGCTGTCGATCAGTCCCTCCTGCTCCATGCGCTGATAGACGGCCCGGGCGGTGTTGGCGTTGATTCCGAGCATCTCGGCGAGCTCGCGTAGGCCCGGCAAGCGCTGGCCGGGTGCGAGCCTCCCGTCGCCGATCCTCGCCCGCAGCGCCCACGCGAGCTGAACTCCGATGGGGATCTCCCCGCCGCGGTCGATCGTGAGGTCTCCAAGATAGAGCTGGGCGTCGGGTGCGTGCGCCTGAGCCGACGTCTCCGACGTCGGCGTTTCGGTCGCGGCTTCTGACGGACGCGCGTTGCGATGGTCGCCTCTTGCCATGCACCCAACTTTAGTCGCTCCCAGCCGAGATACACGCTGTGCTAGTGAACTAGTACACTAGCGCTATGGAAGGGCTGTTGAGACGGGCATTGCTTCCCACCCGCAACCTGCTCGAGGAAACGGGCGACATGATGGTGCTCGCCGGCAGGACGATCTCTGCGGCGGTGCGCCCGCCCTTCCCGTACGGTGGGGAGTTTGTCTGGCAGTTCCTGTTCGTGCTGAGGGTCTGCTGGTTGCCGCTGCTGGTGTCAACCTTCGCCCTCTCCTACGGGGCCCCCGGATTGCAGGCCGCGAACTTCCTCAGCCTGTTCGGTGGTCTCGATCGCCTCGGCGGTTTCTTCGTCCTCGCCGTGGTCCGCGAAATCGGGCCGATCATTACGGGAATCGTGCTGGCCGGGGCCGCGGGCACGGCAATCACCGCGGATCTTGGCGCGCGCAAGATCCGCGAGGAGCTGGATGCCCTACAGGTGCTGGGTGTCGATCCCGTCAAGAACCTCGTCGTACCGCGCTTCCTCGCACTGATGCTCGCCACGGGCCTGTTCAACATCTACGCGGTGCTGTTCGGCCTCTTCGGGGGGCTGCTGGCCGCGCTTGTCAACCACCAGCCGCTCGGGCCTTTCTGGGTGACGTTCTTCGCCAACACCTCGACCACCGATCTATGGGGCTCGACTCTGAAGACGGCGATATTCGGGGCGATCATCGCGATCGTCTGCTGTTACAAGGGCATGACAGCCTCCGGAGGGGCAGAGGGCGTAGGACGCGCGGTCAACCAAGCCATCGTCGTGTCGTTCCTGGTGTTCGGAGCTTTCAACTACGCCTTTACGCAGATGCTGCTTGCCACGCACCCCAACATCCTGGTGATCAGGTGAGCCGCGCTTACGCCCAAAAGGGGCCATGCCCCCAGTGGGGGCATGGGTTTGGGGAAGAGGGTGCGATCAGGTGAGCACACCGGGCTCCACGCTGCGCGACGGGCTCGCCTCCACCGGTGAAATGGGTCAGTTCGGCGCGCGCATCCTGCGCGAGGTGCTGGGTTTGCGCGTGCTGCGCTTCTTCGGCGAGACGGTGCGCCAGTCAGGGATCTTGATCCTCACCTCGACGGTCGTCATCTGGACGCTCGTGTTCATCATCGGGCTGGGCGCGTGCGGCACCGAGGGGGCCTACTTCACTCAGTCTCAAGGCGCGCCGTCCTATGCGGGCGCGTTTGCGGGATGGTGCGACCTGCGCGAGGCCATTCCCTACGCGTTCGGCTACATGATGGCCGCGAAGATCGGCACCGGCATCGTGGCGGAGCTCGGCGCGATGCGCATCAACGACGAGATAGACGCGCTCGAAGTGATGGGCATCGACTCCATCTCCTATCTCTGCGCCACCCGTCTGCTCGCCGCGTGGATGGTGCTGCCTTTCGTCTACGCCACCGGCGTCGGCGTGGCGTTCCTTGCCTCCTACATCGCCGTCGTCCATCAGGTGGCCTCGGTCTCCTCCGGCGGTTACCTGCTGATCTTCTGGCAGTACCAGAACCCCACCGACTACCTCTACAGCATGGTCAAGGCCATGTCGATGGCCACAGTGATCGTGCTCGTATCTTGCTACTACGGCTACAACGCCTCGGGCGGTCCGGTGGGCGTGGGCACCGCCACGGCCAAGTCCATGGTGCTCAACATCGTGCTCGTCACGCTGATCGGGATGCTCGGCACTCAGGTGTTCTGGGGAGCGAATCCGCGAGCGCCGATCGGCGGGTGAGAACCCCTCGATCTGGGCGGGCGGGAACCTTGCGATCTTGCATGCGATCTCTCTCGTGCTCGTGCGGCGGAGAATAGGCTCTAAAGCACCCCAGCCGCCCTCGACCGCGCCGGGCTCCACCCGGACTGACGTCGGTGTCGCTACGCTGGCGCCATGTCAAAGACGCTTGTGATTGCCGAGAAGCCTTCGGTCGGTCGTGACCTGGCACGTGTGCTGCCCGGTCCGTTCGCTAAGCAGGAAGGCTGGCTCGAGGCTCCCGACTACGTGATCACCTGGGCGGTCGGCCATCTCGTGCAGCTCGCCGAGCCCGACGAATACGACGCGAAGTACAAGCGCTGGCGGATGCCCGACCTGCCGATCGTGCCCTCCAAGTTCAAGCTCGTCGTGCGCGACGAGCGCTCGCGCAAGCAGATGTCTGTGGTGACCGCGCAGCTCGGCCGCGAGGACGTCTCCCAGGTCGTCAACGCGTGTGACGCAGGGCGCGAGGGGGAGCTGATCTTCGCCTACCTGTATGAGAAGGCCAAAGCGAAGAAGCCAGTCCAGAGGTTGTGGCTGAACTCGATGACGACGGCTGCCATGAAGAGCGCCTTCCAGTCGCTGCGCCCGGCCGAGGACTACGCCCTGCTCGAGCAGGCCGCACGCTCGCGCTCGGAGGCGGACTGGATCGTTGGCATGAATGCCACGCGCGCGGCGAGCATCCGCTTGAAATCGTCCTTTGACGGGGCGGTCTCGCTCGGGCGGGTGCAGACGCCGACGCTCGCCATCGTCGCTCGTCGCGAGGAAGAGATCAAGGCCTTCGTGCCCGAGCCCTACTGGCTGGTGGACGCCACCTTCGGCGCCGGGCCGCTCGACGGCGCCGGGACCGGCGATGGGGGAGGGGCCGACGGTGCACGGGCGGAGGAGGACGGCACGGGCAACGGGCGCGTCTACGAGGGTCGCTTCCACATGGGCGCCAAGCCTCGCATCGCCACCGAGCAGGAGGCGCTTGCGATCGTCGAGGCGTGCGAAGGCAAGCAGGGCACGATCACCAAGCTCGACAAGAAGGAGCAGCGCGAGCGCGCACCGATGCTCTATGACCTCACGACCTTGCAGCGTGAGGCCAACACGCGCTACGGCTTCTCCGCACGGCGCACGCTCGCCGCCGCGCAGCGCCTGTACGAGGAGCACAAGGCGCTCACCTACCCCCGTACCAACTCGCGCTATCTGACGACCGACATGGTTGAGGAGATCAAGCCCACAGCCGAGCTCGTGGGAGGAAAGAAGGAGTACGCCAAGGCGGCCGCCTACGTGACGGGCCTCGATGTGCTTCCGCTCGCACGTGTTGTCAATAACGAGAAGGTCACCGATCACCACGCGATCATCCCCACCAAGGCCGAGCACGACGTCGACCGCATGGGCGACGACGACAAACGCGTGTACGACATGGTGGTCAGGCGCTTCCTCGCCGTCTTCCATCCAGAGGCGGTGTTCGAGAACACACGCGTGGAGACCACCGTGCTGCCTGCCGGCGGGGACGCCGGCGGATGTGTGTTCCGCACGCGCGGCAAGCTCCTGCTCGTGCCGGGTTGGCGCGGGGTCTATGGACAGTTGCCCTCCGAGGCGAAGTCCGCGGCCGAGGAAGACGAGGGCACAGACCAACAGCTACCGAAGCTGAATGAGGGCGAATCGGCGCAGACACTTGAGATCGCAAGTGCGCACAAGGAAACCAAGCCGCCGCGCCGCTATAGCGATGCGTCGCTGCTCGGGGCGATGGAGACCGCCGGCAAGCTCGTCGATGACGAGGAGACGCGCGAGGCGATGAAGGACTCGGGGATTGGCACGCCCGCCACGCGCGCGGCGATCATCGAGCGTTTGATTCAGGTGGGCTATCTCGAACGCGAAGCGCGCTCGCTCGTCGCCACCGACAAGGGCCTTAACGTCATCAGGCTGCTCGGCGAGCACGCGCTCACCTCGCCCGACATGACCGGCCAGTGGGAGCATCGTCTCGACAAGATCGAGCGCGGCGAGGACTCGCGCGAGAAGTTCATGGGCGACATCGCCGGCTTCGCCGAGATGACGGTCAAAGAGCTCGATGAGAAACTGAAGGACGTGCGCATCCCGCGCGCGAATCTCGGCCCGTGCCCGATCTGCGGGCACGACATCAAAGAGAACCGCAAGGGCTACTCCTGTTGGGCGCGCGACGATCCGGGCTGTGGCTTCGTGATCTGGAAGGGCAAGTCGGGCAAGCAGCTCTCGGTGGCGATCGCCAAGGAGTTGATCCGCTCCGGGCACACCGCCAAGGCCGTGACGGGCTTCAAGGCTCGCAGCGGACGCAGCTTCCGTGCGCACCTCGCGCTCTCCCAAGACGAAGAGGGCAAGTGGCGCGTGGAGTTCAACGAGGCCTGGGCCAAGGAGGGAGCCAAGCCGCCCGAGGCCGAGGGAGAGGCTGAGGCCGGGGCTGCGGAGGGCGGGGCCGCAGAGGGCGGGGCCGCCACCGGCGAAGAGGCTGTGGCCGCCAGCGCGGCGTAGACGCGGGTCGCGTCGGCGACGTGCGCGAGGATGGAGCTCGTGCCAATCGTCCTCGTAACCGGACCCGCCAACGCCGGCAAGGCGCATGTCCTGTTGGATGGTGTGCGGGCCCACGTGGCGCGTGGGGAGGAGCCGCTGCTGATAGTGCCCACCGCGGCCGACCAAGCTCGCTACCGACGCGAGCTGGCCGAAGGGGGGCTCGCGCTGGGTGCGCGGGTCGAGCGCTTCGATGGCTTGCTCGCTGTGATCCTCGCCCGAGCGCGGGAGACGCGCGCGCAGCTTGGCCCGCTCGCACGCGAGCGCGTGCTCGCGCAGCTTGCGGATGCCCGCCCGGGCATGGCCAGCGAGCTCGCGCGGCTCTTCGCCGATCTTCAGGCCCAGCGCGTCACTCCCGCGAGGCTGCGGGGCGCGCTGCGCGCATGGCGTTCGACAGAGGATGGGCCAAGTGAGCTCCCAGCGCTTGAGCGGCTGTGCACCGTGTTCGAGCGCTACCAACAGACCCTCGCCAAGATGCGCCGCGCCGACCGCGAGTTGCGTGTTAGCCGAGCACTCGACGAGCTGCGCCGCAAGCCCGCGCTATGGGGCTCCGCGCCGGTGCTGCTCTACGGCTTCGACGACTTTACCGAGCTGCAAATCGACGCGATCGAGACGCTTGGCGGCGTCGTGGGGGCTCGCCTCACGGTGTCACTCCCCTACGAGGCTGGTCGCGTCGCGTTCGCCGGGCGTGCCACCACTTTCCAGCGACTCGCCCCGCTCGCCGAAGCCCATACCGAGCTGCCCGCGCGCGCCGCGTACTACGCCCCGTGCTCACGCGAGGCCCTGCATCATCTGGAGCGCTCGCTGTTGAACGACGACGTAACGAGGGTCGAGCCAGCCGAAGCGGTCAGGCTGCTCGAGGGAGGTACGCCGCGCGCCGAGCTCGAGCTGGTGGCGGGCGAAGTGCGGGCGTTGCTCGACGAGGACGTGCCCGCCGAGCAGATAGCGATCGTTCACCGCTCTCCCGAGTCGATCGCAGGCCTAATCGGCGAAGTGCTCGAGGATTTCGAGATCCCCTATGCGCAGCAGCGGCACGTGGCCTTTGCCCACACGGCTCTGGGTCGCGGCCTACTGGGAATCCTGCGCTGTGCCGTGGGTGAGGGCGAGCTCGGCGACCTACTCGCATGGCTGGGCGCCCCCGGTGTGCTCGAGCGCCCTGAGCTGCTTGACCGTCTGGAGGCGCGCGCCCGCAGCCAGGGAGCGCTCGACGGGGCTCGCGCCCGGGCACTGTGGGAGGCCGAGCAGTGGCCGCTCGAGCGGATCGACCGCCTGCGCGAGGCGACCGTCAAGGGGCCTGTTGCGCTGCTCGACGCACTCGCGAGCGAGCTTCAGCGGCTGTTCTGCGCTCCACGCGCTGGCGCCGCGCCAGTGCTTGGCGATGACGAGCTGGAGGATGCACGCGCCCTGGTTGCGGCTCGTCGGGCGCTTGAAGAATTGCGCGAGCTGGTGCGCTCGGCGCCCGAGCTCGCGCCGAGCGCCAGCGAGCTGATCGACGTATTGGCCCGACTCGAGTTGGGGGCCAGCGAGCGCCTTGAGGCGGGTCGGGTGGCGATTGTCGATCCGCTTTCGCTGAGGGCGCGCCGTGTGAGGATGGTGTTCGCTTGCGGTCTGCAGGAGGGTGTCTTTCCTGCGCCCGCCAGACCCCATCCCCTGCTTGATGAGGAGGAGGGCCGCCGGCTCGCGCACGCCTCCGGGCTGATTCTGCGCGGCGAGCCCGACGCACTTGCCGCCGAGCGCTATCTGCTCTATGCGCTCGCCTCGCGCCCCGAGGAGCGCCTGACGCTCAGCTGGCATATCGCCGACGAGGAGGGAACGCCGCTCGCGCGCTCGCTGTTCGTGGAGGACGTGTGCGATCTGTTCTCCGCGACGCTGACAGAGGGCACCGCTCGCCGGGTCGCGGGCGCCGCTGGTTGGCCGGGGCCCGGTGGGCCGGCTGGGAGGATGGCGATCCGCCAGACGGCGATATCCGCGGCGGAGTCGGCGCTGGCGCGCGCGTCGCCAATGTCCTCGCCAACGGTACAGGCTCGCCCGATAGCTCCGCTTCAGGACGAGGGTGTGCTCGCCGAGCTGCGCCAGCGGGCGCTGTGGTCGGCCTCCTCGCTTGAGGTTTGGAACGGCTGTCCGGTGAAGTGGTTCGTCGAGCGCTTGCTGCGCGCCGGCGATATCGAGCCCGATCCCGAGCCGCTTGCGCGTGGCGGTCTCGCGCACGCGGCGCTGAAGGACACACTCGAGCGCTTGCGCGAGCGAACCGGGTCGGCGCGGCTGACCCCAGCGAGCGTGGGACTCGCAAGGCGTTTGTTGCGCGAGGCGCTGATCGAGCTGGAGGTCAGCTATCCGCTGTCGGTTGCGCCCGAGCGCCTGCCGGGCGCGCGGCGGCGCCTGCAGGTCGATCTAGAGCGCTACTTGGAGTGCGCGGCTGAGCAGGCAAGTCCGCTGGAGCCGACGCACCTTGAGCTCGAGTTCGGCTTCGCGCCGGAGGGGCTTGCGCCGCTGGACCTCGGCGAAGGGGTGTTTCTGCGCGGACGCATCGATCGCGTCGATCTCGGCTCGGGAGAGGAGGCGGTGGTCTATGACTACAAGGGCCGCTCCGCGCCGCCAGGGGCGAAGTGGGTCGGCAACGGCGCTTTCCAGCTGGCGCTCTACATGCGTGCGGTCGAGCGACTGCTCGACCGCACCGCGGTGGGCGGTTTCTATCAGCCGCTCGCCGGCAGGGACATCCGGGCGCGTGGGGTGCTCGACGGCGACAGCGGCCTTGAGCTTGACTGCGTGCGCACTGACCGACTGGAGCACGACGCGCTGGGCGAGCTGATCGACCGGTGCCTTGCCGCCGCGCTACGGGCTGCCGCGGAGGCGAGGGCAGGCGCGCTCGAGCCGCGGCCCGACACGTGCGCCTACAACGGCGGGTGCGCCTACCCGACCATCTGTCGATGCGAACGATGACAGCGACCAGCCCACAACATGGGAATGGGTGCCCACTGTGATCGATCCGGCCGCTCAACAGCAGTTGGCGCTCGACTATGAGCGAGAGCCCCCACGCGTCGATGATCGGGAGAGCTGGCTCACAGACGAGCAGGAGCATGCGGTCGCGCGTCGCTCGGGCTCGCTACTACTAGCGGCGGGGGCCGGTAGCGGCAAGACCTCGGTGCTCGTCGAGCGCTTCGTGCGCGCGGTGCGCGAGGACGGCGTGGCCCCCGGGCGGATCCTCGCGATCACCTTCACCGAGCGCGCTGCCGGCGAGTTGCGCGAGCGGGTGCGGGCGCGCATGCTGGAGTTAGGCGACCGCGAGGCGGCACGTGAGACCGAGGCAGCGAACGTGTGCACTTTCCATGGCTTCTGCGCCCGACTGTTGCGCATCCATCCGATTCAGGCCGGGGTGGAACCGGGCTTTGAGGTCCTCGAGGAGGGCATCGCCACCCGGTTGCGCATCCTCGCCTTCAGCGATGCTCTTGCGGGCTTCCTGGACGGTGAGCGCCAGGAAGCCGTCGATCTCGTGGCGGCTTACGGCGCCGATCCGCTGCGCGGGATAGTGCTCGGAGCGTACGCCCAGCTGCGCAGCCAGGGGCAAGCGGAGCCGCGACTACCGTTGGCGGCCCTCCAAACTCACTTGGATCCGGCAAATGCCGATGCCGAGGCGATCCGCGCTTGTGAGCTGATCGGCGAGTTGCTTGAGCGCTTCGGGGTCACCTACGACCGGCGCAAGCATGTGCGCGCGGCGCTTGACTTCGATGACCTCGAGTTGAATGCCCGCGCGCTGCTCGGAGCACGGGCGGACGTGCGTGAATCGTGGGCGGAGCGCTTTCAGCTGCTGATGGTGGACGAGTTCCAGGACTCAAACCCGCGTCAGCTTCAGGTGCTCGCGGCGCTCAACCGCGACAACCTCTTCACCGTCGGTGACGAGCTCCAGTCGATCTACAGCTTCCGCCATGCCGATGTCAGCCTCTTTCGTGAGCGGCGCGAACGGCTGAGTGAAAGCGATGCCAGTCTCGCGCTGACACGCAACTTTCGTAGCCTGCCCCCCATACTTGCGGCCGTAGAGCGGATCTTCGCGGCGCGGATAGGCGAGTCATTTATGCCGTTGACGGGTGCGCGTGTCGAGTCCACGCAGGCAAGCGACGAGCCGATTGTGGAGCTGCTGCTCACGGACAAGCGTGGCTGGGAGCGGCTGCCTGGGGAGGATGAGCTTGCGGGCTTGCCGCAGGCCACGCTATGGCGCCAGGCCGAAGCGCGTCTGCTCGCTGAGCGGATCGCAGAGCTGGTCGCGAGTGGCCAGGCGCGAGCAGGGGAGGTTGTGGTGCTGTTGCGCGCACTGGGCGATTTGCCCGTGTATGAGAGCGCGCTGCGCCAGCGCGGTCTGCGTACGCTCGCGGGGGTCGGCGGCTTCTGGAGCCACCAGCAGGTCGGCGATCTGCTTGCCTGGCTACGGGCGCTCGCCAACCCGTTGGATGAGCTCGCGCTCTACTCGACGCTGGCCTCGCCGCTCGTGGGCATATCGAGTGACGGGCTCGCGCTGATCGCGCACACCGCCCGCGAGCACGGGCATGGCGTGTGGCAAGCCGTGGGAGATCGCGCCGCGGAGCTCGATGCGCTGCTGGGGGCCGGCGACCGTGAGCGGGTGGGCGCCTTTCGCGAGCTGTTCGCAGCGGAGCGCTCAAGCGCTCCGCTGCATCCCATCGCCGAGCTGCTGCGACGCGTGATCTCCGCCACTGGCTACGACGCTCATGTGCTCTCGCTCGGCTGGGGCGAGCGGCGCCTTGCCAACGTTCACAAGCTCATACGCATGGCCCGCCGCTTCGAAGCCCAGGAGGGTCGTGACCTGCGCGGCTTTCTCGATCACGTCACCCACCTCGAAGTCGCGCTCGCGGGGCGCGAGGCCGACGCGCCTGTCGGTGACGCACAGCTCGACGCGGTGCGCCTTATGAGTATTCATGCGGCCAAGGGCCTGGAGTTCCCGGTCGTGTGCGTGGCCGATCTCGGCCGCGACCCCAACCTGCGCGTGCCCGACCTCTTGGTTGACAGTGCCGGGGGGCGTATTGGACTGCGTCTACTGGAGCTTGGAAGCCCGGAGTCGGTCTGCGCGCTCGACTTTGACCAGCTGCGCGAGGAGCGCCGAGTCGCACAGGAAGCGGAGGAGGATCGCGTCCTATACGTAGCCTGTACGCGCGCCGAGAATCGGTTGCTACTGAGCGGGTCGGTCGCCTTTGAATCCTGGCCGGCCGCCAAGCCAGGTGTGGCGCCGATCGCTTGGCTTGCGCCTGCGCTTGTGTCCGACGTACCACAGCTCGCCGGCTCTGAGCTGCCGTCAACAGGTGCGCTCACGGTGGATCTGCCCGACGGGCTGTCGGTGCGCTGCGTCTTTCATTCGCCGAGCTCCGTGGAGGTGTCTCGCCCCGATTGTGCGCGGGAGGATGCTGACTTTACGGCGAATGGCCCGGAGCCGTCTGGGTCGGTCGGACAAGCTCTGTCCCCACGGCGCGAGCCGTCTGTGCTGCTGGTCGAACAAGCTCTGCCAGCGTCCGGCGAGCCGTCTGGGCCGTCAGCGCAACAAGCCCCCCCGGCATCAATTGCGCGGTCACAGGCTCCGTCCCCTCGGCCGCTGGCCGATCCGGACTCGACGATGAGCTACACCTCACTGGCGGAGCTGGAGCGATGTGGCTACCGCTTTTACCTCGAACGCATCCTGCGATTTCCGGAGAACCGAGCGGCGGCGCGCTCAGAGCGAGGCGATGGGGGAATCGAGGCGCGTGCACGCGGAACGATTGTCCACGGACTGCTCGAATCGGTTGACTTCGCTCGCCCGCAGCCACCATCGACGCGGGACGTCGCTCACGTGGCGCACAGCATTGGCGTGGATCTCAGTGTGGGAGAGCGCGAGGAGATCGTCGCGCTGATCGCGGCCGCGCTTGACTGCGAGCTCGCGCGGCTGCTTGCAAGCGCGCGCCGTGTGCGTCGGGAGCATCCCTTTGCCTTCGCGCTCGGCGCCGATCGCCCGCTCGTGACCGGAGTACTCGATCTGATCGTCGAGCAGCCCGACGGAGGCAGCCTGATCGTCGATTACAAGAGCGATCGACTCTCGGGTGGCGAGGACCTCGAGGCGCTCGTGCAGCGCGACTACGGCTTCCAACGGCTGCTCTATGCGCTGGCCGCGATCGAAGACGGCGCGCCGCGGGTGACGGTCGTCCACTGGTTTCTGGAACGTCCCGGTGAGTGGGTCGCAGCTCGATTTGGGGCGCACGAGCAGGATGCCCTGCACGAGCAGTTGCTCGTGCGCATCGCACGCGCCGGGGCCAACGGCTTCGCTGTCTCCGAGGCGCCGCACCGAGCGCTCTGCCTGACATGCCCCGGTCGCGGGGGATTGTGCTCATGGGGGGAAACCCGCACCATGAGTGAGCGATCCGCCACATTGGAATCCCGTGGCTAGGAGGTAGTCTCAACTGGAGAATCGTTTGTCTTCTGAGGCAGCGGGACTTATGATTCATGAGGCAGCGGAGCGGAGGAGGCTCAAGGGGAATCTATGGCAACCGGAAGATCAGCGACTACGGTCATTGAGATGCCGCCCTTGGTGCCTGACCTCGAGTTGTTCGCGCGCGTACGAGCCGACGAAGATCCTCACGCACGCGATCTACTCGTCGAACGCTATCTTCCGCTTGCCCGGCGGCTTGCGCGTCGCTATCAGCACACCGACGAGCCAATCGATGATCTCGTTCAGGTCGCCTCGATCGGCCTGCTGAAGGCGGTCGATCGTTTCGACTGCTCGCGTGAAGTGATGTTCTCGAGCTACGCCGTTCCCACGATCCTCGGCGAGCTCAAGCGCCACTTTCGTGATCGCACCTGGTCGGTGCGGGTTCCGCGCGACCTCCAGGAGCTGGCGCTGCGGGTCGATCAGACGGTCACGCGACTCTCGCTCGGACAGCGTCGCTCTCCCTCGGTAGGCGAGGTAGCGCGAGCGGTCGGTGCTTCGGAGGAGCAGGTGCTCGAGGCACTCGAGGCGATGGGCGCCTACAGGGCGGGCTCGCTCGATGCTCCGCGCTCCAGTCGGGATGAGGAGACCGAGACTGTCGCAGAAGCGCTTGGCTCAAGCGATGTGGGCTTTGATCGAGCCGAGGAGCGCGCCACGCTGGAGCCGCTTATGGGGCAGATCGGTGAGCGCGAGCGCAGGGTCCTGGAGCTCCGCTTCGGCGATGACCTCACGCAGGCTGAGATCGGCGAGCGTATCGGCGTCTCACAGATGCAGGTCTCGCGCCTCATTCGTCAGGCGCTGGCCCGTCTGCGCGCCGGCGTCGAGGCTGACCTGGGTCGCTAGTCTCGCGCCTCGTCCGTCGGCGCTTGCCCGGCCGGCCGCCGGCGCTGAGCGTGACACATGATGTGCACTTGACTCTAAGGCTTGACAATGTCTCGTTTTAAAGTCAAGATGTGTCCAGATGCCAAGAGCAATGTGGATGGGGACGCTCAGCTTCGGCTTGGTCAGCGTTCCCGTAAAGCTATACAGCGCCGTCACGCGCAAGACGGTGCACTTTCATCAGATCCACACGCTCGACAGCGGGCGCATCCACCAGAAGCACGTCTGCTCGCTCGACGGCGAAGAGATCCCACTCGGCGAGATCGTCAAGGGCTATGAGATAGCCCCCGACCGCTACGTGCCGGTGGAGCCCCAGGAGCTTGCGGCGCTCGAACCGCTGTTTACGCGCACGATCCAGGTGGAAGACTTCGTGGAGCTCGAGGAGATCGACCCGATCTACTTCGATCATCCCTATCACCTCGTTCCTGGGCACGGCGGCTCGCATCCCTATCGGCTGCTCTTGCAGGCCATGACAGATACCGGCAAGGTCGCTATCGGTCGCATCGTGATGCGCTCCAAAGAACGGCTGGTGGCGATCCGACCGCGCGGGAACGCGCTACTGATGCTCACCATGAGCTATGGCGACGAGGTCAATCCAACGACCGGTCTGCGTGAGCTCGAAGGGCCGGAGGACGAGCTCGACGAGCAAGAGCTCGACGTGGCTCGCCGGCTCGTGGCGTCGATCGCCGAGCCGTTTGACATCGACAAGTACCAGGACGCTTTTCGTGAGGCCGTACTCGACCTCGTCGATCGCAAGGCCGCCGGCGAGCCCATCCCACTACCGGATAAGGCCGAGCCGCCGCCCGAGTCGCCGGACGTGATGAAGGCGCTAGAGGAGAGCCTCGCGCAGGTCAGCTAGCGCCACTGCTGAGCACGATCACCAGCTGGGAGCCGGTGCTGCGCTCGTCAGGCTCCACCGACACGCGCTCCGCGATGCGCTCGAGCACGTTGCCTACCACAGGCAAGATTGCGTCCTTCAAAAGTGCCGCGGCGCCCCCGCCTACTAGGTCCAGCACGCGCAACTCTGCCTGCTGCTCGTCAACCCCAATGCTGAAGCTCAGCCGGCCCTCGCCACGGCCCTCGCCAGCCTGTGCGGGGGCGTGCGCGCACAGTGCGTCGCACACAAGCAGCGCGTCATCGAGGCGGTCCAGTGGCCAGTCGGCGCGGGCGAGCACCATCGAAACCACGCGCCATAGCACCGGGGCCAGCAGAGGACCGTCGGCGAGTCGCAGGCGGGCGACGTTGTCTGTGGCCCGCTCCTGCTCATCCGCGGTCTGCCCTGTCACGAAGGGTGGCCGTTCATGCCCGGGGGGATATTCATGCTCGGCACCGAGTCGCTCAGAGCAAAGGTCATGCGCACCTCTGTGCGCTGTTCGGGGCCGTGCCCCAGCTGCACGCTCTCGGCGAGCGCGGCGATTAGCGATAGGCCGAGGCCCAGACCCGGACTGTCCGGACGCGGCCTCACGCCGCGTCCCTGGTCGCGTACCAGCACGGTCAGCTCGTCATCGTCCTTGCGAGCGAGGATCTCCATCGGGCCCTCCTGGCCCTCGGGATAGGCGTGCACAACCACGTTCGCGCACGCCTCGGTCACCGCAAGGCGGATGTCCGACAGCTTCGACTCCGGCACGCCGAAGGCGTCGCCGAGCCCGCCGAGGGCGTGCCGAACTATTGCGATGTTCTCGGCCCGCGCCGCTAGCGCGAGCTCAATGTCCGGCGTCATTGCCTCTCCTGGCGGTGTGCCGTCCCGATGTTGCCGTGCGGTCTCGCTCATAATGATCCCCGTCGAGGACGGATTTCACACGTCCAATGCCTCTCTAGAGGCGATTGCGATGCTACGCTTTCAGGCTCCGCCTCAGGTGCCGACCCCCCATGCCCGCGAAGGCGCCGCAGCCCGTCAGGGCGCGTCGCTTGAAGGCAGCACTCATATGACTTCGCAAACATTGCCATCACAGGCCGCTGGACTCTACGACCCCCGCTACGAGCATGACGCGTGCGGGGTCGGCATGGTCGCGCGCCTGGACAATCTCCCTACGCACGAGGTCGTCACGCGCGCGCTCACCGCGCTCGAGAAACTCGAGCATCGGGGCGCATCGGGCGCCGACCCGCTCACGGGCGATGGCGCCGGGATCCTCATGCAGATGCCCGACGAGCTGCTGCGTGCGCTAGTCGACTTCGAGCTGCCTCCGGCGGGCGCCTATGGCGTGATGATGTGCTTCCTGCCGACTGAGGAGGCCGCGCGCGAGCGAATCGAGGGGCTGCTCGAGCGTGCCGTGCGCGAGCAGGGTCAGCGCCTGCTCGGCTGGCGCGACGTGCCCGTTCGTCCCGAGCACACCGGCGCCACGGCCGCCTGGAGTCGCCCGGTCATTCGCCAGCTGTTCGTCGGGGCCGACCATGCCGGCGTGAAGGGAGCTGGGTCCGAGGGCGTGTCGCGGCCAGGCGGGTTCGATCAAGACTCCTTCGAGCGCAAGCTGTATGTGATCCGGCGAGTGTGCGAACAAGCCGTCGCCGCCTCCGAGGATGCGAGCGGCGGCTTCTACGTCACCTCCAGCTCCTCGCGCACGATCAACTACAAGGGCATGTTGATCTCCTACCAGCTCGCCGCCTTTTACCCGGACCTGCAGGACGAGCGGTGCAAGAGCGCGATGGCCTTGGTGCACTCACGCTTCTCCACCAACACCTTCCCGAGCTGGGAGCTCGCCCACCCCTATCGCGTGATCTGCCACAACGGTGAGATCAATACGGTGATGGGCAACGTCAACTGGATGCGAGCGCGCGAGTCCGAGCTCTCCTCCGAGCTCTTTGGCAAGGACTTGGCAAAGATCCTGCCGGTCGTCACGCAAGGCAACTCGGACTCCGCCACGTTCGACAACGTGCTCGAGCTGCTGATGCTCGCGGGACGCTCGCTCCCCCATGCGGTCATGATGATGATCCCCGAGGCCTATCGGGACCGGGCCGACCTGCCCGAGGAGCTGAAGGGCTTCTATGCGTTCCACGCGTGTCTGATGGAGCCCTGGGATGGCCCTGCCGCCGTCGCCTTCACGGACGGTCGCGTGGTGGGCGCGACGCTCGACCGCAACGGTCTGCGTCCCGGGCGCTGGGTCCTGACCAAGGACGGCCACGTCGTGCTCGGCTCGGAGATCGGCCTGCTCGATGTGCCGGCTGAGGAGATCGAGCGGCTTGGGCGGCTCCAGCCGGGCAAGCTGTTTCTGGTCGACCTCGAGCAGGGACGCGTGGTCGAGGACGGCGAGGTCAAGCACCAGATCTCCACCCAGCGGCCCTACGGTGAGTGGTATGCGCGCAACGCGGTGCGCTTCGCTGACCTTCCGCCCTCAGAGCAGGTGACGCTCTCCGACCAGCCCTTGCGCAGGCGCCAACGCGCCTTTGGCTACTCCCAGGAGGATCTGCGCGTGCTGCTCGAGCCGATGGCTCGCACCGCCGCTGAGCCGATCGGCTCGATGGGCAATGACCTTTCGCTCGCGGTCCTCTCAGACCAGGCGCCGCCGCTGTTCTCCTACTTCAAGCAGCTGTTCGCGCAGGTCACCAATCCTCCGATCGACCCGATCCGCGAGGAAATCGTGATGAGCCTCGCCACGACTCTGGGCACCGAGCGCAACCTGTTCGATGAGACGCCGGAGCACGCCCACAAGCTGCTGCTCGATCAACCGATCCTGCTCAACCGCGAGCTCGAGACGCTGCGCCACATATCCCACGACGTGTTCTCCTCGCGCACGCTTGACATCACCTGGCCGGTGGCCGACGGTCCCGATGGCCTATCCGCCGCGCTCCAGGGTGTGTGCGAGCAGGCCCATGCGGCGATCGCTGAGGGGGTCAACATCATCATCCTCTCCGACCGCATGTTGGGGCCGCGCCGCGCGCCGATTCCCTCGCTCTTGGCCGTCTCCTCAGTGCACCATCATCTCGTGCGCGAGGGCACTCGCCTGCGGGCGGGCATAGTGCTCGAGTCGGGCGAGCCGCGCGAGGTCCACCACTTCGCGACGCTGATCGGCTATGGCGCCAGCGCCATCAACCCGTACGTGATGCTCGAGACGCTTGACGACCTGGTCTTCCACGGGTACATCGCGCGTCCCGGCGGGAGTAACGGCCAGTCCACCCAGCAAACTCCGATCTCTCCCGAGGAGGCCGCTCAGAACACGATCAAAGCGATCGGCAAGGGCTTGCTCAAGACGATCTCCAAGATGGGCATCTCGACCATCCAGTCCTACCGCGGCGCGCAGATCTTCGAGGCCGTTGGACTCGAGCGTGAGCTGATCGATCGCCACTTCACCGGCACCGCATCGCGTATCGGTGGCATCGGCCTGGAGGTCTTGGCGATCGAGGCCTTGGAGCGCCACGCACGCGCCTACCCCACCATTCATGACGATCTACTGCCTGTCGGCGGTGTGTACGCATGGCGGCGCGACGGCGAGCACCACATGTGGAACCCCGAGACGATCGCGCTCGTCCAGCACGCGGTGCGCTCCGCCAACGGCAACGTCACGGCGGCGCTCGAGGGCGACGCGCAGGCTGGCGCCGAGGTGCGGGACAGCCCCGCATTCCAGAAGTACCGCGAGTACGCCGCGGCCGTCAACGACGATGCGGCCCGTAAGGCCACGTTGCGTGGACTGCTCGGCTTCTCAAGCTACGATCGCGGGGCAGGCGGTCAGGCGATTCCGCTCGATGAAGTCGAGCCCGCCAAGGAGATCGTACGGCGCTTTTGCACCGGCGCCATGAGCCTCGGCTCGATATCCCGCGAGGCGCATGAGACGCTCGCGATCGCGATGAACCGCCTCGGCGGACGCTCCAACACGGGAGAGGGTGGGGAGGACCCGACGCGCTTCACGCCCGACCCCAACGGCGACCGGCGTCGCTCGGCGATCAAGCAGGTCGCCTCGGGGCGCTTTGGCGTCACGATCCACTATCTCGTCAACGCGGATGAGCTGCAGATCAAGATGGCCCAGGGCGCCAAGCCCGGCGAGGGCGGCCAGCTGCCCGGCGACAAGGTCGATGCCTACATCGGCTCGATTCGCCATACCACCCCCGGGGTAGGGCTCATCTCACCGCCGCCCCACCACGACATCTACTCGATCGAGGATCTGAAGCAACTGATCTACGATCTGCGTTGCGCCAACCCCGACGCCCAGGTGTCGGTCAAGCTCGTCTCCGAGGTCGGCGTCGGCACAGTCGCCGCGGGCGTCTCCAAGGCCAACGCCGACCGCGTGCTGATCGCCGGCCACGACGGCGGCACGGGCGCCTCGCCGCTGTCCTCGATCCAGGCGGCCGGCATTCCCTGGGAGATAGGTCTCGCCGAGACCCAGCAGACGCTGCTACTCAACGACCTGCGCTCGCGCATCGTCGTGCAAACCGATGGCCAGCTGAAGACCGGTCGCGATGTCGTCATCGCCGCGATGCTCGGCGCGGATGAGATGGGCTTCTCCACCGCCCCCTTGATCGCCACCGGCTGCATCATGATGCGCGCCTGCCATCTGAACACGTGCCCTGTTGGAATCGCCACGCAGGATCCAGAGTTGCGGGCGCGCTTCAAGGGTCGCCCCGAGCACGTCGTCAACTTCTTCTTCTTCGTGGCCGAGGAAGTCCGTGAGATCCTTGCCTCGCTCGGTCTACGCACGCTGGACGAGGCGATCGGCCGCGTTGACCTGCTTGCCGCCGAGCAAGCGATCGAGCACTGGAAGGCGCGCGGCGTCGATCTCACGCACATACTCGCCCACATCGATCTCCCCGAGGGAGCCACGCGCCATCGCGTGAAGTCGCCTCCGGCAGTGCTCGACGATGCGCTCGACTGGGAGCTCGTCAAGCGCTCCCAGTCGCTCATCAAGGCTGGCGGGGATGGTGCTCCGCCGGCTCAGGCGTCGGGTGAGGATGTTGGCGGAACGGATGTCCCACACACGCCCGCGCATGCTCGGGTGGAGATCGACCTGCCGATCCGTAACGTCAACCGCTGCGTAGGGGGCATCCTCTCCAGCCACATCGCGCGCGCGCGCGGAGCACAGGGCCTGCCACCCGGCTCGATCTTGGTGCGCTTTAAGGGCTCGGCTGGCCAGAGCTTCGGCGGCTGGCTAGCGCCTGGTGTCGTCTTCCAGCTCGAGGGCGACACGAACGACTACACCGGCAAGGGCCTCTCTGGAGGAGTTGTGTCCGTGCGCCCGTCGCGCGACATGGACGAGGGCTTCATCGCACAGGACAACGTGATCGTGGGCAACACCGTGCTCTACGGCGCCACCTCCGGGCGAGCGTTCTTCAGGGGCCTCGCCGGCGAGCGCTTTGCGGTGCGCAACTCGGGTGCGTGGGCGGTCGTGGAGGGGGTGGGCGACCACGGTTGCGAGTACATGACGGGTGGGCGCGTGGTCGTGCTCGGGCCCACCGGCCGCAACTTCGCCGCCGGCATGAGCGGCGGCGTCGCATACGTGCTCGACGAGCACGGAAACTTCCCGGCGCGTTGCAACATGGGCATGGTCGGCTTTGATGAGATCTCGCAGGCCGACGCGATCGAGCTGCGCGCGATGATCGAGGAGCACGAGCAACGCACCGACTCGCCGGTCGCGCGCGACGTGCTCGCCCGCTTCGAGCAATTGCTCGCAGCCGGGGCGTTCGTGAAGGTGATGCCTCACGATTACAAGCGCGTGCTGGGCGAGCTGGCCGAGGAAGAGACGGCACTGGCGCTAGTCCCCTCCGCCAACGGCAGTGTGCCCGTTCAGTCATTTGACGCGGTGGGGGCCCATGGTGTGGCCCCCGAGCCCGAGGAGGAGTCGGTCTGATGGGCAAGCTCGGCGGCTTCCTGCAAATAGAGCGTCACGGGATCACATACCGCGATCCGCGCGAGCGTACGCACGACTATCAGGAGTTCGTCGTGGAGCGTCCCGTGCAGGAGCTGCGCGACCAGGGCGCCCGCTGCATGGAATGCGGTGTGCCGTTCTGTCACAACGGCTGTCCGCTTGGCAACCTGATCCCCGACTGGAACGACCTCGTCTACCGCGATCGCTGGCAAGAGGCGATCGCCCAGTTGCACGCCACGAACAATTTCCCCGACTTCACCGGTCGCCTGTGCCCCGCGCCGTGCGAGGCGGCATGCGTGCTCGAGATCCGCGAGGGGGACGCGGTCACGATCAAGCAGATCGAGCACGCGATCATCGACCGTGCCTTCAAGGAAGGGTGGGTCAAGCCGGAGCCGCCGAAGCTCGAGACCGGTCAGTCGGTGGCCGTCGTCGGCTCGGGGCCGGCCGGCATGGCGGCAGCCCAGCAGCTGCGCCGTGTCGGTCACAGCGTGACGCTGTTCGAGCGCGACGAGGCGGCCGGCGGACTCGTGCGCTTCGGTGTGCCCGACTTCAAGATCGAGAAGACGGTCGTGCAGCGACGCGTGGAGCAGCTGATCGCCGAGGGTGTTGAGCTGTGCTGCGGCGTGGATGTCGGCACTGACGTGACCGTTGCCGAGCTGCGCGAGCGCTTTGACGCGGTGGTGCTCGCAACCGGGTCGCGCGTCCCACGCGACCTGACCGTGCCAGGACGGGAGTTGAGCGGTGTCCACTTCGCGATGGACTATCTCTATCAACGCAACCGTTTCGTCGCCAACGAGCATGGCCCTGTCCCCACGGTCGCCGCCCCCACGGTAGGCGAGCCGATCACAGCAGCGGGCAAGCACGTGGTGGTGATTGGCGGCGGCGATACGGGCGCCGACTGCGTCGGTAACTCACTGCGCGAGGGTGCTCTTTCGATCGTCCAGCTCGAGCTGTTGCCAGAGCCACCTGAGCACAGGCCGGACGCGCGCACGCCGTGGCCCGAGTGGCCGCTGAAGTATCGCCTCTCCTATGCGATGGAAGAGGCGAGGACCGCCGCTGTGGGGGAGCAGGACTACTCGGTTACCACCACCCGCTTCTCAGGCGACGAGCAGGGCAACGTCGCCGCGCTTCACATCGCGGGCGCTGAGGCGGCGCCGCCGTTCGCGCTTGTGCCGGGCACCGAGCGCGAGCTCCCGGCCCAGCTCGTGCTGCTGGCGATGGGCTTCCTGCATCCCGAGCAGCCACTGCTCGACCAGCTTGGCGTGGAGAAGGACCCGCGTGGCAACGTCAAGGCGCTGCGGCCCTACACCACGTCGGTGGACGGCGTGTTCGCCGCCGGCGACGCGCGTCGCGGGCAGTCGTTGATCGTGTGGGCCATCAACGAGGGACGCCAGTGTGCGCGGATGGTCGATCGCTACCTCGCCGGCCTGCTCGACGATCCTGCGCCCGCCGGCTCTGCCGTTCGGGGAGGAGCAGTCAACGGCTCGGCGGCAGGGCCTCGAGACGGTGGGCTCTCCGGCCATGGGGATGCCGACGAAGGTCCTGAGGGGCCGCCCCAACACGTCGGGCCTGGAGTCCCGGCGGAATGAGCGATGTCTAGCCGCTAAAAGGGTTTTCGACTCGTACTCCGGCGTAATCCTGACCGTTGTTCAGGTCCTCGGAGAGAACGACCCCACAGCCGAGCGTACGCGCTGCCTCGATGATTGCGGCATCCCAATAGGAGATGCCGAATCGCTCTCGGGTGGATATCGCGGAGAGCACTGTGCCGATCGTCGTCTCCTGGATGGGAAAGCGCCGGAAGGACTCGATGAGCCTGGAGGCCTGGTCGTGCGGCAGACGGTCTGCTCGGGTCTCACGGGTCGCCTGCACGTAGAACTCTTGGAGCACCTGTACCGAGAGCCCGATGTCTCTGGCCGAGAGGAGTTCGTTGGCTTGCGCCGCCTTGGTCTGCTCCTCGGGGTCATGCGAGATGGCGTAGAGCAGGATGTTGGTGTCAGCGAACCGCACGCCGGTGCAACTCGTCGCGATCGAGGCGGTCGCGGGCGCTGAAGCGATCGATCTGCCCTTGAACGCTCTTCTGCTCGGCCTCCAACCTTGCGAACTGGCTCTCGCGATCGGAGAGCGAGCTCAGATATTCGGCAACGAGGCCACTCACGGAGCTGCCACGCTCAGCTGCCCGAATCCTCGCGGCGCGGTAAACATCGTCGGGAACGGATACAGTGATATTTGTCACTGTGCTTCACAGTATCACAGGAACGCAGGGGCGAATATACGAATACTCGTGTGTGTCGGGGCTTTCTAAAGACACCTCGGAGGCACCGTGTCGGGTCGCACGCTCGACCGCTAGACTGGCCACGTGGCCAACCCCCCTGAGAACGGACGCGCCGCCTCCGACAATGGCGGCGCCACGAGCGGCCTTCCTCGCACCTGCATCATCGGCGCCGGCTCCTCGGGCATCGCCGCCGCCAAGGCGCTGCTCGATCGCGGGATCCCGTTCGACTGCTTCGAGAAGTCAGATCAGGTGGGGGGCAACTGGGTGTTCGGCAACCGCAACGGGATGTCAGCGGCGTATCGGGATCTGTTCATCAACGTGTCGCGCGAGCGGATGGCCTACGCGGACTACCCGATGCCGACCTCCTATCCGGACTTCCCGCACCACACGCACATCAAGGAGTACTTCGACGGCTACGTGGACCATTTCGGCCTGCGTGAGCAGATCACTTTCGAGACGGGCGTCGAGCACGCGCGTAAGCGCGATGACGGGACGTGGGAGATCAGGTTGGACACGGGGGAGACGCGCTCATACGACGCGCTGCTGGTGGCCAACGGCCACCACTGGGATGCGCGCTGGCCGGAACCGGCCTTCCCGGGCGCGGACACGTTTGAGGGCAAGCAGCTGCACGCCCACTCCTACGTGGACAACTCGATCTTCACGGGCAAGGACGTGGTCGTCCTCGGCATGGGCAACTCCGCGATGGACATCGCGGTGGAGTCCTCCTATGTGGCCGCCAACACCTACTTGGCGGCGCGCAAAGGCGCGTGGATCATCCCCAAGTACGTGTTCGGCAAGCCGGTCGATCAGCTGCCCAACAATCCCCGCATACCGTTCGCGATCCGCCAGCGCATGATCCACCAGACGATCAAGACGCTGACCGGGTCGCCCGAGCGCTACGGGCTACCCAAGCCCGACCACAAGTTCGGCGAGTCTCATCCGACGGTCTCGGGGCGGATCCTCGACCGCATCGCGCACGGCACTATCGCGCCGAAGGCAAACATCGCTTCACTCGAAGGCGAGCGCGTGCGCTTCGTCGACGGCAGCGATGTGCGCGCCGACGTGGTCGTTTACTGCACCGGCTACAAGATCACCTTCCCGTTCTTCGACGCGGACTTCCTCGCGGCGCCCGATAATCACATCGAGCTGTTCAGGCGCGTTTTCCATCCCGAGATTCCGGGCCTGTTCTTCGTCGGTCTGCTGCAGCCGCTTGGCGCGATCATGCCGCTGGCGGAGGCTCAGGGCTCGTGGGTGGGGGACTACCTGCGCGGGGAGTACGCGTTGCCCTCACCGGCGGAGCTGCGCCGCGATATCGCCTCAGACCAGGCGGCAATGCGCAAGCGCTATGTGGCTTCCAAGCGCCACACGATCCAGGTCGACTTCGACGATTACCTGTATGCCCTGGAAGCCGAGCGCCGCGCTGGGGCCGAGCGGGCGCGGACGCGGGGGTTCGCGCTGCCGGTCAGGCCGCACATGGCCGTTCCCGTCGCGTAGCACGATCTGTAGTACAGTATGTGCATGGCACGTGCTCTGCATGTTCGGCTCGACAGCGACTCCGAGGCGGCGCTGGGGGTTTTGCGGGCAGAGGGGATGAACGACTCCGAGGCCGTTCGTCTGGCGCTCGTGGAGGCTCGGGCTCGCCGTCGCCAGCGCGCTGCGCTACGCGAGGAGGCGCATCGGCTCGCCGCCGATGTACGCGACCAACGGGAGATCGCGGTACTTGCCGCCGACCTGGATGGCCTCGCACCACCCTGGCCCTCGGATTGATGGTACGCGGAGAAGTGGTCCACGTCGCGGCCTCCCGTCGCGCACGTGGACACGAGCAGCAGGGTGCAAGGCCGGCGGTGATTGTCCAGAACGACGATCTGCTGGCGCTCAGCACTGTGCTCGTCGCGCCGACTTCGCGCTCCGCCGCTGCCGCCACGTTTCGTCCCCTGATCGACATCGATGGCACGCAGAGCCACGTCTTGACGGACCAGCTCCGCGTGATCGACGTCCAGGCGATAACCGGCCGGCTCGGGCGTCTCAGCCACGAGGAGATGCAAGCGCTCGACGATGCGCTTGGCGTCGTTCTCGGCTTGCGAGGTTGAAGCAGAGGACACCAGTCCGGCACCGCTCTTTGATGGTATGATCATGCCATGGTCACTACCATCGATTCTGCCGGACGGATCGTTGTTCCGAAGCGGTTGCGCGAAGAGCTTGGCTTCAGACCCGGGCAGGAGCTTGAACTGAGCGCTGTCGACGGACGCCTCGAGATCGAGCACCAAGGCACTCCGATGCGGCTGGAGCGACGTGGCAAGCGGCTGGTCGCGGTCGCCGACCGCGAGATGCCCACGCTGACGTCCGAGATGGTCCGTGAGACGCTGGAGCAGGTCCGCCGTTGACGCCGGACAGCAGCGTTGTGATCGCTGCGTTCGCGAGCTGGAACGAGAAGCACGAGGCGGCTGTCGAGGCGTTGGGCGATGTTCGCGATCTCGTTGCGCATGTTGAGTTGGAGGCCTATTCGGTCCTGACGCGTCTACCTGAGCCCCTTCGGGCTGAGCCCAGCCTCGTCTCCGAATATCTTCGCGAAGACTTCTCAGGGGAACGCATGGTCCTGCCTGAGCCTGAGCGTCGCAAGCTGGTCGAGCGACTCGCCGGTCTATCGATCTCGGGAGGCGCGGTCTACGACGCGAGCGTGGCTGTCGCAGCCGAGCACCACGGGCGCACCCTGCTCAGCTGCGACCGGCGTGCGGCGAGGACCTACGAGAAGCTCGGGATCGAGGTGACCTACCTGTAGGGCGTCTTTCTCCAGGAGTCGCTTGGCGGCCGAGGCCTGCCTCGTCTCCGCAAATCTTTCTTTGCGAAAGATTCTTTATCAGCCGTATGAGACCCGTTTACCGGCCATACCACGCTAGGATATGGGCCACACTATGGATTCTTTGCGCCAAGTAGCCGCCGAGCTATCGATTCCTGAGCGCACGCTCAAACGCGCGGCCGCTGAGGGCCTTATTCGGGGGAGGCGGCTCAGCCCGCGACGGTTTCAGGTGTCCTTCCGCGAGGAGGCATATCTGCGCAGCCATTGGTGGCTGCTGCACATGCTGCGCGCCACACTGCGAACCGAGCCCAACGTGAGGCTCGCCGTCCTGTTCGGCTCAACCGCCAAAGGGGACGACTGCGAGGACTCCGACATAGACGTGCTCGTCGTGCTGGACGATCCAAGCGTCGGGAGGCTGGTCGCGCTCACCGAACGACTCTCTATTCGCGTTGGACGAGAGGTGCAGCTGGTGCGGCTGGCTGACGCCGAAAGCGCGCCTGTGCTCATGGCCGACGTCATCGAGCAAGGTCGTGTGCTTGTGGATCGACAAGACCGTTGGTCCGCATTGCGCGACGCCGCAACCAAATGGCGAGGGCTCGCTCGGCGTGCGGAAACGTTTGTCCCACCGCCGCTGGACGAGCTTGAGCTCGACCGCTACGCCAGATGACCGATGCGCCTCCACCTCCACCTCCGCTGGAGTCCAACGATCCCGAGCGTGCGCGGGCGCTGAAGGCCAAGATCCGCGACCGGATGAGCGATGTGCGGCGGCACCTGCTCGCGTTGCGCGCCGCGATGGCTGAGTTCGGGGACGACTTCGACTTGGAAGCGTTTGGCAAAGCGTACGTCTCGGAGGATCCAGTGGAGCTCAATCGCGTAAAGGCAGTCGAGCGGGGCGTGGACCAGCTCTACAACTACATCGCGGAGCTGGCGGCCTTCGGCCTGGAGCTCGCCGCTCTTCGTGGGCGCAGGGAGGAGACGAACGCGCGCCGAGATCTGGACGCGTTGCGCAAGGCGGGCGTCCTTTCGGGCGAGCTAACCGGGCGTCTGCAGCGGCTGAGAGAACTACGGCGCATGCTTGTCCACGAATACGCGACAGCCACGGCAGAGCAGGTGCACGAGTCTGCACAGCTTGTCGCGAATAACTTTACGGCCTTCTACAACGCGTATCGCGAGTGGATCAAGAGAGGTTTTCAACCCGGCGGCAGCTGACCGACGCATCGCGGTGGGTTTCCCCGCACGAAGGGGGGTTGACTTTTGCGCAGCGCATGGTATAAGGTACCCATGTGGTCGCGTTCGCACTGAGCGTCTACCAAACATAAGGTCAGGTAAGGGTCGGCCTCCGTGGTCGACAGCGTAAACGTTTGACGGGGACCTTGGGAGAGGGACCGGGTCGCTTCTGAGAGGGAGTTGTATTTCGCGTGCATTCATTGGGGAATAACGTGCTTGAGAGTCCGTGTCTTCACGGGGCTGGCGTAATAGGACGCGTCAGCGTCGCTGACGCGTCTCTCTCTCTCTCTCTCTCTGGCTCGAGCCCTAGTCCCCTCCGTCCGGCCCTAGCGGGCCGTCCGGGATCCCCGCAGGGGGGTCTGGGTAGGGCTGGGCGTCTAGGCTCTAGGTCCCTCCGCCGGTCGCTTTCGCGCCGGCCGGGTTCCCCCGAAGGGGGAAATGGTTCTCGCGGTCTTCAAACTCACTGTTGCGGGGACGTTTCGTGGCCTGTAGAGCGTAAGGCTCGGTTTGGTCACTCGCGCGCGCTAGGCGCGTCTGCTGCTTCTAGCTCTTCTGCCGTCGTGGGGCCGTGTGCCCGCGAGGGTCTTGTGCTGTTCGTGGGCTGCTCGGCGTCGTGTCGGTTCTCTTGAGGAGGGGATGGTTTGATGATTGCTCGTCGATTGATGTTGCTGACGCTGGTCGCGGTGAGTGCCATGGTCGGCTGTTTGGTGTTCGTGGGGTTGGCGGCTCAGGCAGCGGTTACGCATGACTATCTCTCGCAGATCACCGAAGTGCCGACTGGCCCTGGCGTGGGAATTCCCGGGCCGGTAACCGAGCTCGATTCGATGACGGTCGACTCCGGCGATCTGTGGGTCGCCGAACACGTGTCGGGCACGAGCAACTACCGGATCGACGAGTTTAACGATTCCACGGGTGCGTTCATCGCGCAGTTGCCGCAGGTCCCAGACATCGAAGAATTCAGCAGGGGTGTGGCGGTCGGTCATACGACCGGCGAACCGGTCGTGTACGTGGGAGGGGTCGAGAGAGTTGCTGGTGAACCCGAAGGAGTCGTGGCTGTATTTAACAAATCCGGCTTTCAGGCGGCTTGGACGGGCACGCCTGCTGGTTCGTTCGGGAGCCGTGGTGTTCACGATGTCGCTGTCGATAACTCGACGAGCCTCACCGACTGGGCGGCCGGGGACGTGCTCGTCGCCACTGGCGCGGCTGTCGATGTCTTCAGGCCGCGGGCAGGCGGCAGTGAGGAATACGTCACGCAGATCACCGGAGTGTCGCCGAGCGAACCTTTCAGCGACGCCGAACGGGTGGCGGTGGATGAAGCCAACGGGGATGTGCTGATAGTCAACGAAGGCGCGGTGGATGTGTTCGCGCCATCGGCGCTGGCGGGCGAATACGAATTCCTGCGCACGATCACCGGACCGCCACCTACCGGCACGTTCGGGGGAATCCGGAATCTAGCCACGGATGGTAGCGACGGTGACGTGTACGTGGCCGAAGAAAACATCGTTGACGAGTTCAGTCTGGAAGGCGCCTATCTCGGTCGGATCACCGGTGCTGATACCCCTGCCGGCGGGTTCAAAACACTGTTTAGCGTTGCCGTGGATCCCCTGACGGGCGATGTTTTCGTCGGCGACTATCGCGAAGAAGAGGGTGGCGTCATCGATGTGTTCGGTGCGGGCATCGTGATCCCGGACGTCACGACTGGGTCTGTGAGCGGGCTGACAGCGACGGGTGCAATATTGAACGGCACGGTCAATCCCGATAAAGCGGGTGGCGGGAGCTGTGAGTTCGTGTGGGGCACGAGCACCGGGTTCGGCGAAGTGACGCCCTGTACGGCACTGGTAGGGGAAGGCGAAGCGGCGGTGGCGGCACAGGCGAGCCTGAGCGAGTTGCAGCCCGATACGACCTACTATTACCGGTTGCAGGCGACGAACGCCAATGGCACGAATCCTGGTGAAGGATCGCAGGACCGGCAGTTCACGACCCCGGGTCCGGGCTTGAATGGCGAGTCGGCGGCGGATATCACGTCTACCTCGGCGACGTTGGACGCGACGCTTGACCCGGACGGCGCGACGACGAGCTACTACTTCGAGTACGGCACTAGCAATGGTTACGGCAGCGAGGTGCCCGTGTTGAGCGGAGCGACACCGTACGGCGAGGCAATCGGCTCTGGCGAAGGCAACACGGAAGTCAGCCAGCACGTCCAAGGACTTCTACCGGCCACGATCTATCACTACCGTGTGGTCGCGGTCAGCGAACTTACTGGAGGTAGGCAGACGTTCTACGGTGTCGACCAGACATTCACCACGCAGACGACCGGCGGCGAACTTACGCTCCCCGACGGCCGCCAGTGGGAGATGGTGACGCCGCCCCAGAAGGAGGGCGCGGACTTCGAACCGATCGGAGAATCGGGAGTGATCCAGGCTTCGGTGAACGGTGACGCGATCGCGGACCTTGCGCATTCGCCGACCGAAGCCAAACCCGCGGGCTACGCGCTCTCGGTGAGTGTGCTGTCCACGCGTGGCGTGGGCGGCTGGTCGTCTCAGACGATCGCGCCGCCCCACGTTGAAGCCACTGGCCTGGGGATCGGTAACGGGGATGAGTACCGCTTCTTCTCCGAAGATCTCGCGCTCGGTGTGGTTCAGCCTTTCGGGGGCTTCCTCGCGCTCTCGCCTGAGGCGAGCGAATCGACGGCTTACCTGCACAGCGACTACCTGGACGGTGAGGTCAGCGATCACTGCGAAAGCTCTTATCAGAGCGCGAGCTCGTGCTTCCAGCCGCTGGTCAGTGCCGCCAACGTGCCCGCCGGTACGCACTTCGGCGAAACCGAGGAAGACGAATGCGATCACATCAGATGCGGCCCGCAATTCGTCGGTGCCTCGCCTGACGCAGAGCACGTTGTGCTCAGCTCGCCGGCGCAACTGACCGAAACGTCCACCGAAGGACAGAACGCTCTCTATGAGTGGAATGCGGGCAGCCTGGCGCTGGTGAGCATTCTGCCCGCAGGGGAAATCAACGAAGCGGGCGGCAGTGTGGCATATGAAGTGGTGCTCGGACAGGACCAAGCTGCCCGCCACGCGATCTCAAACGACGGCTCGCACATTGTTTGGGAGGGCCGCACGGGCAGGACTGAAACCCTGCATCTTTATCTGCGTGACACGACCCAAGGCGAAACCGTACGGCTCGACCTGCCTGAGGGCGGCTCGGGGACCGGGTCCTCAGCACCGGGATACATGACGGCTTCGGCCGATGGCTCGCGGATCTTCTTCACTGACGAAGCGGGCTTGATCGGGGAATCCTCGCCGGGTGGCCGCGACCTCTATGAATACGATCTGAACGCTCCCGCCGGTAGCCGGTTGCGGGATCTCTCGGTCGATACGCACGCGGGAGAAGCGGCCGACGTGGCCAGTGTGATCGGTGCAAGCGAAGAAGGCTCCTACGTCTACTTCACCGCCGCCGGTGCGCTGGCGCGGGGCGCGGCCGCCGGCGAATGCGGTGGCAACAGTCACTCGTCGGGCGATACGAGCGCCTGCAACCTCTACGTCTCCCACGACGGTACGACCGCCCTCGTCGCCGCGCTCTCGCAGGAGGATTTTCCAGACTGGTCGGGCGGAGGCGAAGCGCTTGGGAAACTGACCGCTCGCGTCTCGCCCGATGGCGGCTGGCTGGCGTTTATGTCGCAGCGTTCGCTGACCGGCTATGACACCAGCGACGCGGTCAGCGGGCGCCCGGACGAGGAGGTCTACCTCTACGACGCCGAAGCGCAGAGGGAAGGGCGTCCATCGCTCGTGTGCGCATCGTGTAATCCCACGGGCGCGCGGCCGGTCGGGGTGGAATACGAAAAGGTGAACGGTGCGCTTGTCGGTGGCGATCGTGTCTGGGACGGTACGAGTGGGATCGCGGCGAACATTCCGGGCTGGACGCCGTTCTCACTTGGCGAAAGTCGCTACCAGTCGCGTTATCTCTCCGATAGCGGCAGGCTGTTCTTTAACAGCATCGATGCGTTGGCGCCTCAGGACGTGAACGGCGCTGAGGATGTCTATGAGTATGAGCCTCCCGGGGTGGGTAGTTGCGCGCAGTCAGCTGAAACGTTCAGCGAACGGTCGGGCGGTTGTGTCGGGTTGATCTCCTCTGGTTCTTCGTCTGAAGAATCGGCGTTCTTGGACGCGAGCGAAACTGGTGGGGATGTCTTCTTCTTGACTAAAGCAAAACTGGTTTCCGAAGACTTCGATACTTCTCTTGATGTGTATGACGCGCACGAATGCACGCCCCAGACGCCCTGTTTCCCGGTGGCGTCGGTCGCGCCGTCTGCGTGCGAAACGGGTGAAGCGTGTAAGCCTGCGCCGACTCCGCAGCCCGCGATCTTCGGGGTGCCCGCGAGCGGGACGTTCTCGGGGTCGGGCAATGTGGTGGTTCAGTCGGGCGTCAAGGTGGTTGTGGGGTCGAAGTCACTGACGCGGGCGCAGAAGCTCACGCGGGCGCTGAGCGCGTGTAGGAAGAGCAAGCGTCGCAAGCAGCGAGCGGTGTGCGAACGCACAGCCAGGAGTAAGTACGGAATGAAGAAGTCCGTGAAGGCCAATGCGAAGAAGGGCAGGAGGTGATCGTGGTGCGTTTGATCAAGCGAGGCATTCTTGGCATGGTCGCGGTGGGTTTGTTGGTTGTGGCGACGGGTGGGGTTCCCGCGTATGCGGATTCCCCGTGGTGGCATTTGACATCGGGTGCCAGGCCGACGGACCTTCAGCCGGGGAAAGCGAAGAGCGAGGTGCAGGAAATCAAGGTCAGCGCGACCGGGGGCGACGTGTTCGTGCCTGAACCGGTGAGCCTTGAAGAAGTATTGAACGGCAAGAAAGAACTCGGGGAATTGAAGGATGCGGAGTTTGCATATGACGCGACGCATGAAGAAGCGCAGGCGGCGCTGGAAGGACTCTACGGCGCGGGCAATGTGGCAGTGAGCGGTGGGCCTGGTGACGCCGGCGGTAGCAAACCGTATGTCGTGACGTTCAAGACGGGTTTGAACGAAGGAGTCATGAATACCGAATACAGCGTGTTTCTCGGTGGACTGGAAGGCACTGCCACGGTCACTGAGACGTCGAAGGGTGAACCCGATGGGTATGTCGTCGTGAGAGCCGCCGATCTCGGTGATGCGAACGTGGAAGCCAGAAGTCCCGTTAGCATCTCGGACAAGTTGCCCAGGGGGGTTCGTCCTGTGCATATCGAAGCGGTCACCGGCGAAGCCAGTTTCGTCCAAGAAGTGGGTTCCACGGAATGTTCGCTGGCGACGTTGAGCTGTAGTTTCACTGGTTTTCTACCGGACTACGATTCGATCGAAGTGGTGATGGCTGTGGTACTGGAAGCGGGTGTGGAAACGGGGGCGCTCAACGAAGCACAGATCTCGGGGGGCGGTGTTCTAGGCACGAGCGTGAAGCGTCCGTTGACTGTGGGCAACTCACCGACCCAGTTTGGCGTGCAGTCTTATGAAATGGATGCTGAAGAAGTGGGTGGTGCGCTCGATACGCAGGCAGGTTCGCACCCGTTTCAGTTGACGACGACGCTCGCGTTCAACGAAACCGAGGTAGGCAAGCCGGCTTCTCTGGTGAAGGATCTGCACTTCAAGCTACCCCCCGGCCTGGTTGGGAATCCGACGCCCATTCCAGTGTGCACGCTGGCACAGTTCTACGCGAACGGTGGTCCCCAGTGCCCTGTTCAGACAGTGATTGGTGTCGCGCGCGTGACCGTCCTCTACAAAGGCCACGTGCTCACGATAGCCAATGCACTGTATAACCTGGAACCGGCGACCGGGGAACCGGCGCGCTTTGGTTTCTTCGCGGTGTTCTTCCCGGTGATACTGGATACTTCCGTGCGGACCGGGGAAGATTATGGCGTGACGGTCAATGTGCCCAACATCACGCAGACCGAAGCGTACCTCGGCAGCGAAGTGACGTTCTGGGGAGTGCCCGGTGATGAACACCACGAAGTCGCTCGTGGGTCGGCTTGCCTGGAGCACGTGCGCAACCGCAACAGTGAAAAAGATGAATGCAAGTCGTTGGGTGAGCATTTCCCGTCGCCGCTTTTGACGTTGCCGACTTCGTGTACGGGTCCGTTGACGAGTACTGTTGAAGCGGACTCGTGGTTGCGGGAGGAAGACTTTCAGGTGGCGGGTACGATCGAACCGATGCAGGCGTTGGATGGTTGTAATCGTTTGCAGTTTGAACCGTCGATCGTGGTGGCGCCTGATGGTCGGGCTGGGAGTACGCCTACTGGTTTGACGGTCGGGGTGCATTTGCCTCAGAGTGTGAGTTTGGATGCGGAAGGGCTCGCGGAGGCCGATGTGAGGAACACGACGGTGACGTTGCCCGAGGGCGTAGTGTTGAATCCTGCGGCGGCAGATGGTTTGTCTTCGTGCTCGCTTGGTCAGATAGGTTTGGAAAATGATAGTCAGGCGTTGTGTCCGGAAGCGTCGAAGGTGGGGACGGTGCGGGTCAAGTCGCCGTTGTTGGCGAATGCTTTGGTGGGGTCGGTGTACTTGGCGGCGCAGGACGCGAACCCGTTTGGGAGTTTGGTCGCGTTGTATGTGGTTGCTTCAGATCCGGTGTCTGGGACGCTTGTGAAGCTCGCGGGCGAAGTGGCCCTAAACCAGCAGACGGGCCAGTTGGTGTCTACGTTTAGGAATACGCCACAGGTCCCGGTTGAAGATTTCGAATTGCATTTCTTTGGTGGTGATCGTGCGCCGCTTGCGACTCCTGGTTTGTGTGGTGCGTATACGACGAGCGCGTCGATAGAACCGTGGACCGGTGGCGGGCCGGTGGATTCGACTTCGACGTTTGATGTGAATTCCGGTCCGAATGGGAGTTCGTGTTCTGACCCGTTGGGGTTCGCGCCGTCTTTGACGGGCGGCACGACGAGCATTCAGGCGGGCGGGTTCAGTCCGTTCACGACGACGTTTAGCCGCACCGACGGTCAACAGGATCTGAAGGCTGTGCGGTTGCATATGCCTTCGGGTTTGTTGGGGTTGGTCTCCTCGGTCACGCCGTGTGAAGAATCGCGGGCTGACGCGGGGACCTGTGGACCGGAAAGTCTGATTGGGCATACGACCGTCAGCGTTGGTGTTGGTGGGGATCCTTACAGTGTTACTGGCGGGGAAGTGTTCTTGACCGGTCCGTATGAGGGTGCTCCGTATGGGTTGTCGATTGTCGTGTCGGCGAAGGCGGGACCGTATGATCTCGGGAGGGTTGTGGTGCGGGCGAAGATCGAAGTGGATCCGCTCACAGCGAACCTGACGGTCACGACCGATCCCACTGGTCCGTACTCGATCCCTGACATTCTGGATGGGATACCGCTACAGATCCAGCACGTGAATGTGTCGATCGACAGGCCGGGATTCATCTTCAACCCGACGAGCTGCGAAAAACTCGAAATGACGGGCAGCCTCACGAGCGACCAGGGCGCCACTTCCAACCTGAACGTACCGTTTCAGGTGACCAATTGTGCGACGCTCGGTTTCAAACCGAAGTTGACGGCTTCAACGTCGGGGAAAACGTCGCGTAGGGACGGTACGAGCCTTGCTTTGAAGATTGCTTATCCGAAGGGTGCGATGGGTAGCGAAGCGTGGTTTAAGAGCGCGAAGTTCGATTTCCCAAAGCAGCTACCCTCGCGCCTTACGACATTGCAGAGGGCTTGTCCGGCAGCAAAGTTCAATGCGAACCCCGCATCATGTCCCTCAGAATCACATGCCGGTACGGCACTCGTGAACACGCCGGTGCTACCAGGCAAGCTCGCAGGTACCGTGTACTTCGTGTCTTATGGTGACGCGAAGTTCCCTGAAGCAGTGATCGTGCTGCAAGGCGACGACGTGACCGTCGATCTACACGCCGAAACGTTCATCGATAGCAAGACCGGGGTTACGAGCGCGACGCTCAGGAGTATCCCGGGTGTCCCGTTCAGCAGCGTGGAAGTCGACCTGCCCGCAGGCCCATATTCGGAGTTCGCGGCCAACGGCAATCTCTGCACCAGCGCGCTGAAGATGCCGATCGCGTTCACAGCACAAAACGGGCTCGCGGTACACCAAAACACTCGCGTCAACGTCACCGGCTGCCCCAAGCACAAGCAGGCTAAGAAGAAGACCAAGAAGACAGGCAAGGATCACAAAGCGAGCACGCACGGGAAGAAGAGATGAGATGGCCGGTAGTGGTAGGGCGTCGTCTATTGAGGTGCCCGGCGGGCCGATAGCGGCGCCCAACGGGTTGGGCCCCGGGCGTGTGATCGAGATCCAGCGCGCGCGGATACTCGCGGCGATGGTCGAGGTCAGTGCTGAGCGCGGCGCCGGGAACGTCACGGTCGCGCACGTCGTGCAGCGCGCCGGCGTCTCACGCCGCACGTTCTATGAGCTCTACAGGGATCGTGAGGAGTGCTTCCTCGCCGCGTTCGACGACGCGATCGCACGCGCGGCGCGCTACATACTCGATACGTATGACCCCAACGCGCGTTGGACTGAGCGGATCAGGACAGTTCTCACCGGATTGCTCTCATTTCTTGACGTGGAGTGTGGTGCCGGGCAGCTCTTGATTGTCGGTTCGCTTGGCGCGGGCAACGAGGCGCTCGAGCGCCGCCGGCGCGGCATCGCCCAAATGATCAGCCTCGTCGACGAAGGACGCAAGGAGGCCAAAGCAAGTACAGAACTTCCACCTCTCACCGCCGAGGGCATCGTCGGCGGTGTGCTCTCCGTACTACAAGCACGGCTCTTGGATGACAACTCGGGGCAGCTCGTGGAGTTGAGTGGCCCATTGACGAGCATGATCGTCCTTCCATACCTTGGCCCCGCCGCTGCGCGCAAGGAGCTCGCGCGGCGCGTCCCGCACCCGCCTCGTCAGCCACCTGTGGCCGGTCCTGATCCGTTGCGTGATCTTGGGATGCGCCTCACTTATCGCACGGTCCGCGTCCTGCTTGCCACCGCTGCCACCCCCGGCGGCTCTAACCGCCACATAGCCGACGCCTCGGGTATCTCCGATCAGGGACAGATCTCAAAGCTGCTCGCGCGCCTGCACAGGCTCGGTCTGATCGACAACACGGGCGCCGGCTCGGTACGCGGTGAACCGAACTCGTGGGTATTGACGGACAAAGGCTGGGAGGTGCAGGCGGCGCTGGCGCGCGACACGACCTGAACGACGTGCACCGATCAGACGCTCCTAGACACCACGTATGTGCCGGAAGAACCGTCTTGGGTCGCTAGCGTTAACCGTGTGACCCAAACGTTCTGCCGCCACAACCGCTTCATTCAGCGCTGCCCGATCTGCCGCGAGAGTGTCCCGGGGCAGAAACCCAGCCACGCCGCCAAGCCCAAACAGCGGACGAGCACCGCTGGGCGCGCCAACGGGAGGTCCGGCGCGGGGACCGCCTCGCGTGCCGGCGCGAGCACGGTACGCCCGACCGGACGCACATACACCCGCCGCACGCAGGAAGTGCGCGTCCATCGCGAGACCCGCTCCGAGGACGACGGCTACCGTTGCGAGCTGGTTCCCGGCTTGCACTCCTCCGAGGACGCTCGCCGGCTTGTACGGGAGATCGGCTTCGCAAGCGGACGCCTGCTCACGCTTACCGCAGCGCCCCCAAGTCTCTACGCCGAGGCACGTGGCTGCGATGACATCGAGCAGGCCACATGGATGTGCTTTCTCGCCGCCTACCTCTCGCCATTGCAGGGTGAGCAGTCGTTTGCCGGTGTCCGCGTAGCGCTGCTCTCCAGCTGGGCCTCGGGCGCCGTCCCCGACCTCGACGAGGTTCCGCTCGGGCCACGCTCCTCCCATGACCCGTCTCGCGGCTCCGAGACCCTGATCGCCTACCGGCGCTTCGCCGAGCACGCCGGGTCTCAGGAGCGAGCCTTCGGCGGCGAGCCCGAGTGGACCCCTCAGCGGCGCTTTGAGCGGCTGTTCGAGCGCCTCGCGCTACCTGGCTTCGGGCGCATGGGCCGCTACGACCTACTGATCACGCTTGGGCGGCTCGGCCTCTATGAGATGCGCGCCGACTCGCTTCACCTCGGCACGCGAACTTCGCTCATCACATCCGACCCCACGCCGCCCGCCGCCAAGCGGGTCTTCGGGATCGGCGATCCCATTCACATCGAGCGGCGTGCCACCGCGCTCGCTCGAGCGCTGTCCACGCCGATCGAAGCGCTCGATCTGGCGCTCGCGAACTGGGCGTCGGAGGAGCGCGTCACGCTCGGCTTCCCCCCCGACACGTGCGACGCTCACGCGGTCGAGCGGGCCGAAGCGGCGCTCGAAGTTTGAGTAGAGCCCGCCCGCCCGTGTGGGCGTCGCGGGGGGTGGGTCGACTCGATTGGGGGTGCCCCGCACGTACGCGCGGGGCGGGGCGGTTTTGCCGTCCACACCGGCGCCTAAAGTCCTGCATGTCAGGTTCCACGTTCCGTCCACCAGGGAGTCGCCATGCCGCTCTGCTTCATCGAGCCCCACGACGCCATACGAGTGATCGCAGATTCCGTCGGCCGTGAGGCCCGCCGGCAGCTCGTCGGCGAGGTGGTGCGCGCATGGGTCGACGACCTGCCCGATCAGGAGCTCACCTTCCACTACGAGCGCGCCATCGCCGACCTCGACCAGGACGACCTGCACCTGCTCGCCGCCTGGCACGCCTCCCTTGAGGTCGGCCATCCTGTGCCCAACACCGCGTTTCTCGTGGGAGTTTTCCCCAGCCTTGGCGATAACCGCCGCGAGGCGCTGAAGATCGCCGCCGGCTTCAAGGGCGAGGAAGCCTTCCAGGCCGGCGTCGCCGAAGACCAGGCGCTCGACACAGTGCTTCCCCATCTTTCCCGTGAGCGGGCGATCGAGCTGGCCGAGGAGTGCATCCAGCTCTACCAATGGGATCGCCTCGGCTCCTATAACTGACGGGCGTGGGGTGAGGCCATCTGGCCGGCTAGACTCAGCGCTATGCCTGAGGCCACGTCAGATCCCACAGTCACAGCCGATGACGTCATGGACGCTCTGTCCAACGTGATCGACCCCGAGCTCGGCCTCGACTTCGTCGAGCTTGGTCTCATCTACGGCGTCGAGGTCTCAGAGGGCGATGTGCGCGTCACGTTCACGCTCACCACGCCCGGCTGCCCAATCGGGCCTCAGGTCACCGAGCAGATCGAAGAGTTCGTCGGTGAACTGGAAGGCGTTGCCTCCGTCGAATCGGAGATGGTCTTCACGCCTCCGTGGTCGCCCGAGAAGATGAGCGAGGACGCGAAGTTCGCTTTGGGCTACTAGCCCGCTTGCCGTCAGACGCCCGCTTCGCGGGGCCGCCGCCGTTGCCCTTCTGCGCTTCCACCGTTTGCTTTTCGCGCGCCAGCTCCACCAGTTCCGCCAGCTCCTCGGCGATGCTGTCGCCGATCGAGTCGATGTCTGGCAGTGCGTCGAAGTCGCCGAGCAACCCGAAGTTCATCTCGCCCGCGTAGGACATGATCGCGACCGCAAGCGCATGGTTCTCCGGCAGGAACGCCACCGGGAACACGCGCTCCATGCGCCGTCCGAGCACATATAGCGGGAACTGTGGTCCCGGCACGTTGGTCACGATCAGGTTGAACAGGCGCGTTGAGAAGTTCAGTCGCGAGGCCTGCGCCAGGATGGTGGGCGGGGCGAAGTTCTGGGCGCCCGCGATCACCTCCGCGCCTAGCGCCTGCTTTGACTCCTTCAGCCCATCCATCGCCTGCCTGACGAAGCGCAGGCGCTGGAGTGGGTCGGCGATGTACACGGGTAGTGGTCCGCGCATCGCCGCGATGCGGTTGCCCCCCTCGTGGCGTTCACCCAGCGTTCGCACCGACACCGGCACGAGCGCCCTCATCTCCATCCCCTCTGTGCGCACCCCCCGCGCGATCAAAAACGAGCGCAACGCTCCGGTCACGACCGTCAGCACGACATCGTTGACGGTCCCTCCGAACGCGTTCTTAACCAGCTTGAAATCCTCGAGCTGTGCCGCGATCCCGACAAAGCGCCGGTGTGGCCCGATCTCCACGTTCAGCGGTGTCCCCGGCGCCGGGTTCAAACCGGCCCACACGATCTCCCCGACGCCCTCGGCCGCCTCGCGCGCACGCTCGAGCGTCTGCTCGGGGTGCGTCAACGCGCCGACCGCGGCGCCCACCATCTCGATGCCCGCGCGCACCGCCCCGCGAACGTTTGCCGCGACGAGCTCGGTCGTGTCCGGCTCGGGGTTTGGTTTCCACGGCCTGCCCGAGACGCGCAGCGGGGGCGGGTCCGGGGTGACGTCGAACAGCACCGTTGCCAAGTCCACGCCCGCGATGCCGTCGATCAGCGAATGATGGGTCTTTGAGATCAGCGCGAAGCGATCGCCCTCGAAACCCTCGATCAGCCACATCTCCCACAGCGGCCGCGAGCGGTCCAGCGCCTGCGAGAAAATGCGCGAGGTCAGGTTGCGCAGCTGTTCCCAGCTGCCCGGGCTCGGCAACGCCGTGTGGCGCACGTGATACTCGAGCGTGAAGCCCGGGTCATCGACCCATACCGGGCGGCCGCTGTCGAGTGCCGTGTACGCCAACTTGTGGCGGTAGCGCGGCACGAGGTGCAGCCGGCGGCGGATCTGTTCGAGGAACTCCTCCATCGCGGGCGGAGGCCCCTCCAGGATCGTCAGCCCGCCGACGTGCATGTGCGAGTTGGCCCCCTCCTGATGCAGGAAAGACGCATCCACGGCGGTGAGCCTGTCGAGGTGACGTTGTGCCATCAGCCAAGGGTACTTCTACAATGGAGAAAGTGTCCACTGACATGGCGTCTCCGCCGAACACGATCGAGAAGCTGCTGCTCGCCGCGCCGCGCGGATACTGCGCGGGCGTGGACCGCGCCGTGCAAACGGTCGAACGCGCGCTGGACCTGCACGGTCCACCCGTATACGTGCGCAAGCAGATCGTCCACAACAAGCACGTCGTCGAGTTGCTCGCGGCGCGCGGCGCGGTGTTCGTCGAGGACGTCAGCGAAGTCCCCGAGGGCGCGCTCACGGTCTTCTCCGCCCACGGGGTATCGCCCAAGGTGCGCGCCGACGCACAGGCGCGGGGGCTCGACACGATCGACGCCACCTGCCCGCTCGTGACGAAGGTCCATCGCGAGGCGCTTCACTTCGCCCAAGACGGCTACACGATCGTGCTCGTCGGCCACGACGGCCACGAGGAGGTCCAGGGCACGATGGGGGAGGCCCCCGAGAGCATCGTGCTCGTCGAGAGCGAGCAGGACGTCGACGCGCTTGTGATCGAGAATCCCGATCGCGTCGCCTACGTCACGCAGACCACGCTCTCGGTCGATGAAACAAGCGCAATCGTGCGGCGTTTGCACGAGCGCTTCCCCTCGATCACCGGTCCCCGCACCGACGACATCTGCTACGCCACCACCAATCGCCAGGCCGCCGTCAAGCAGATGGCCGGGGACTGCGACCTGATGCTCGTGATCGGCTCGCGCAACTCCTCCAACTCGGTGCGCCTCGTCGAGGTCGCCCGCGACTGCGGCACCGAGGCCTACCTGATCGACCACGCCGGCGAGGTACGCGAGGAGTGGTTGACGGGCAAGCGCGTCGTCGGCGTCAGCTCCGGCGCCAGCGCCCCCGACGATCTCGTCCAAGACCTGCTCGGCTTCTTCCGCGAGCGGGGGGTATCCGACATCTCCGAGTTCCACGTCGTCCGCGAGGACGTCCGCTTCATGCTCCCCAAGCCGATCCGCGAGGCTGTCGCCGCGGCATCGTGAGGGCTCGTGGGGCTCGGGCTCGAGCGATCCTGAGAGAAGCCCCCGCGTTGCGCCGCGCCTCGTCCGCTCCCGTGTCGGCGTGCGCACGCTAGTCATCTCCGATCTCCATCTCGGTGCCGGCTCGGGCGCGGACGTGCTGCGTCGCGAGGGCCCGCGCTCGGCGCTGATCGACGCGCTCGAGGACGTCGATCAGCTTGTGCTGCTCGGGGACGTGCTGGAGTTGCGCCACGGACCACGACGCGATGCGCTCGCGGCCGCTCGGCCGTTTTTCGAGGGGCTTGGGCGCGTGTTCGCCGGGCGTGAGATCGTGGTGGTCGCCGGCAATCACGATCACGCGCTGGTCGAGTCCTGGGCACGTCGCCGCGACGAAGCCGCCGAGTCTTCGCCACTCGGTCTCGAGCAGCGCTTCTCGGCCGAGGAGGCCTCCTCGATGCTCGCGACGCTCGCCTCATGGGCGCAGCCCGCTCATCTCAGCGTCGCCTATCCGGGCTTGTGGCTGCGCCCCGACGTATATGCCACCCACGGCCACTATCTCGACTGCCATCTGTCGATCCCAACGATGGAGCGGCTTGGGATCGGGATGACCGCGCGTGTTCAGAGTCGGCCCACCGACGCATTTTCCACCGTCGATGACTACGAGGCCGTCACAGCGCCCGTGTTCGCGTGGATCGATGCCGTCGCACGCCAGGCCCCGACCGGGTCGACGCTCAACGGGCAGTCCACCGTGCGTGTATGGCGCGCGCTCGCCGGTGATCGCCGCAACGGCAGCTCCGGCTTCGATTTGCGCACTCGAGCGCTCGTTGGCGCTTTTCCGCTGGCGATCGCGGCTCTCAACAAGGCGGGGATCGGTTCCTTTCAAGCGGACATCTCGACGGCCGAGCTGCGCCGCGCGGGCCTGCGCGCGATGGGGGAGGTAGCCGCGCGGCTCGGTCTCGGCGACGCCCACGTCATCTTCGGCCACACCCACCGCGCGGGCCCCCTCGCGGGGGATGTCGATGCGGAGTGGCGCGGGCCCGCGGGCGCGAGGCTGCTCAACGCCGGCTGCTGGACCTACGACTCGTATTTCGTCACCGACACGCCGGGCGAGAGCCCCTATTGGCCAGGAGGCAGCGTGCTCGTGGATGACGATGGTCCCCCCGTCTGCCGGAGACTGCTAGACGATCACTCGAACTCCGAGCTCGCTCCTACGCTCGAGTGAGGGCTTGCACCTGTGAGGTCCGACGGGAAGATCGGCTCAAGCCACCCCCGGCGTGAAGCACGTCGCCAGGCATTCTACGCCCGCGCCGATCTTCAAGTCGAGCACGCCGGCGGTGTGGTGCTTGTGCTCGAGCAGCTGGTAGGCGCCGGGGTGCTCGACGCTCAGGGTTTCGCCACCGCCCACCGTCACCGTGCCGGCATCGGCGTGCCCGTGCTCCACAGGGTACGCCGCCGAGGGCACGAGGACGGCCCACACGCCTCCTGCCTCGTAGGGGCCAGACCACGCTCCCGCTTGCTCCTCGGTCTGGGGTAGCAGCCGTGCGTCAGGCGCGTCCTCGGGTCGCAGCGGCGCGAGCGGCTCGCGCTCGACGCCCAAGAGCTCTTGGATGGCGAGCTCGGTCTCTTCGTAGGCACCCTCGCCGTAGTGGTAGTCGAACAGGCGCGCATGTCCGTCGAACAGGTAGCGCGCGGGCCACCCTCGGTTCTCGTACTCCTGCCAGACCTCGAACTCGCTGTCGATCAGCACGGGGTGGGAAATCTCTAGGCGCTCGACCGCATCGCGCACCGCCTGCTCCGAATGCGAGGGCTCGAAGCCGGGGCAGTGCACGCCGATCACACGCAAGCCGTCGTCCGCGTAGCGCTCGTGCCACGCCTTCACGTACGGGAGCGTCCTGATCGAGTTGGGCCGGCAGAAGTCCCAGAACTCGACCAGCATCGGCTGCCCCCGCTTGAGGATGCTCGCCTGCGCCCCATTCGTGTTCACCCACGGCAGCTTCGTGGGGAACAGCGGCGCTGCAATCGTGTCAACCGGAGCGCGCATTCTGAGGCGCGATGGTCGGCGCCTGGCTGCGTCCTCGGTCGCTTATGTGCAAAGCACACCGCGCTCCCTGCGTCCTTGCCAGGCTTGACCCTCGTGTCTCAGAAGGGCCTGCTGGCTTAACCAATACTGCCGACCATCTCGAGCTGGATCAGCCGGTTGAGCTCGACCGCGTACTCCATCGGCAGCTCCTTCGTCACCGGCTCGATGAAGCCGTTGACGATCATCGCGGCGGCCTCGTCCTCGGTGAAGCCACGCGAGCCCATGTAGAAGAGCTGATCGTCGGAGATACGCCCGACGGTGGCCTCGTGGGCGACCGCCACGTTGGGGTTCTGGATCTGGATATCAGGCCACGTGTCCGAGCGCGATTCGCCGTCCATCATCAACCCGTCGCACTGCACACGGGCCTTCGAGCCGGCGGAGTTCTTGCCCATCTTGACCAAGCCCCTGTAGCCCATGATCCCGCCGTCCTTGGAGATCGACTTGGCGAGGATGTTCGAGGTCGTGTTGGGGGCCAGGTGCACGACCTTCGCGCCCGTGTCCTTGTGCACGCCTTTGCCCGCCACGCCCACGTTGAGGTGGTCGGCGCGGGCGCCCTCGCCCATCAGGTAGGAGCCCGGGTAGAGCATCACGTACTTGGCGCCCATCGAGCCGCCCACCCACTCGACGGTGCCCTCGGCGTCCACGATCGCGCGCTTGGTGTTGAGGTTGTACACGTCCTTGGACCAGTTCTGCACAGTCGTGTAGCGCGCCTTGGCGCCCTCGTGCACGAAGATCTCGACCACCGCGGAGTGCATCGAGTTGACCGAGTAGGTCTGGGCGGTGCAGCCCTCGATGTAGTTCACATCCGAGCCCTCGTCGGCAATGATCAGCGTGTGCTCGAAGGTGCCCTCGCCGGCGCCCTCCATGCGGAAGTACGCCTGCAGCGGCAGGTCCACCTTCACGCCCTTGGGCACGTACAGGAACGAGCCGCCCGACCACACCGCGCCATGCAGCGCGCTGAACTTGTTGTCCTGGGGCGGCACGCACTTGTTCATGAAGTACTTCTGCACCAGGTCCGGGTACTCGGTGATGGCGGTGTCCATCGAGCAGAACAGGATCCCGAGCTTGGCGTACTCTTCCTTCAGGCCCTCATACACGGGCTCCTGGCGCCACACGCCCACCACGCCGGCGAGGTGCTCGCGCTCGGCCTGGGGGATACCCAGGTCCTCATAGGTCTGCTTCATCTCCGCGGGCACGTCGTCCCAGCTTTTGAAGCGCCCGGCAGTCGGGGGCGAGTACAGCACCAGCTCGTCCAGGTTCAGCCCGCTGAGGTCCGGGCCCCACGTCGGCACCGGCTTGCGTTCGTAGATTTCAAGCGACTTGACGCGCTTCTCGGCCATCCAGTCGGGCTCGCCCTTGACCTTGGACAGCTCGCGGATCACCTCACGCGAGATACCTTTGCGCGCCAGCAGCTGCCCCTGCTCGTCCTCGACGATCGGGCTGGGCTTTGCGATCTTGGTCTGGTCTAGCGTCGCCATAGGGCTCCCTTTGTGAATCCTGTGCTCTGGACTAGGAATTGTATCGAGGTCATCGGGATGAGCCGACGGGCCAGCTGTTATCCCCGGTGACGGCGCCCTTGACCACCTTCAAGCCGAGCAGCGCGCACTTGCGCCGTGTCGCTGATACGGGGATGCCGAGCAGGTCTATCGCCCAATCGGCGTCGAGCTTGCCGACCTCCTCGAGCTCCATGCCCATCAGCTCCTCGGAGGCGATCGACGCCGACGCTTGCGAGATCGCGCAGCCGTGGCCGTGGAAGCGCAGGTCCTCGATATGGCCGTCCTTGACGCGGATGTGCACCCCCAGCTCGTCGCCGCACAGGGGATTGTGCTCGAGCGCCTCCATGTCGTGCGGGTCGAGCTCGCCGAAGTTGCGCGGGCGCTTGTAGTGATCGAGGATGTAATCGCGGTAGAGGTCGTCCATGGGAAATCTTTGTTGGGTGCTCGTTTTTTTGAAAAGGGGTCGTTCGGGTCGGTGTACTACAGCTCGAATATGCGTCGTCCCGCGATCAGCGCGTCGATCAGCGCGTCCACGTCACTCGGCTCGTTGTACACGCCCACGCTCGCGCGCGCGGTCGCGCTCACCCCGAGGCAGCGCATCAGCGGTTGCGCACAGTGATGCCCGGCGCGGATGCACACCCCGCCGCGGTTGGCCAGCTCGGCGATGTCGTGCGCGTGCATGCCCTCGATCGTGAACGACACGAGCCCGCCGCGGCTCTCGGGCTCGGGTGGCCCGACGAAGCGCAGGCCGGGAACCTCCCGCAGGCGGTCGAGCAGGTAGCCGGTCAGCTGGAGCTCATGTTCGCGCACTTGCTCCATCCCGAGTGTGGATAGGTAATCGACGGCTGCGCCCAACCCAACCGCCTCGGCGATCGGGGGCGTGCCCGCCTCGAACTTGAACGGCAGCTCGTTCCAAGTGGCGCCGTCGAAGTCCACCGACGCGATCATGTCCCCGCCCGTCAAGAACGGCTCCATCTGATCGAGGATCTCCGCACGCCCATGCAGCACGCCGATGCCGGTCGGCCCGAGCGCCTTGTGGCCGGTCCACGCGTAGAAGTCGGCGCCGAGCGTGGCGAGGTCCACGGGCATGTGCGGCACTGCCTGGGCGCCGTCCACGAGCGACACGGCGCCCGCCGCGCGCACGCGTGCGGTCATCTCAGCGACCGGCACGATCGTGCCGAGCACATTCGACACGTGTGTGAACGCCACCAGCTTCACATCCCCCTTCGCCAGCTCACGGTCGAGCTGGTCGAGCGACAGCTCGCCGCGCTCGTCCACCTCCAGGTAGCGCAGCTGCGCGCCGCGCTCGCGGCACAGCACCTGCCAGGGGACCAGGTTCGCGTGGTGCTCTATCTGTGTGACCAGCACCGCGTCTCCGGGTCCCACGTTCGCCCGGCCCCAGGCATAGGCGACGAGGTTGATCGCCTCGGTCACATTCTTCGTGAAGATCGTCGTCCTTGGCTCCCAGCCGACGAATGCCGCGATCCGCTCACGGGCGCTGTCATATGCCGCGTCGGACTCCTGCGCGAGCGCGTACACCCCACGGTGCACGTTCGAGTTGTGCTCGCTCAGGTATGTGGAGATCGCATCGATCACCACCGCCGGCTTCTGTGAGGTGGCGCCCGAGTCGAGGTATACGAGCGGCCGTCCGTCGAACTCGCGCGCGAGGATCGGGAAGTCGCCGCGTATGTCGAGTGCCAGCTTGGGCCGGCCAGGCGTGGGTTGGGGTTGGGTTGGGTCTGCCGGGGGCGGGCCAGGCACGGGCACAGAGCCCGCGCGCGTCTCGTGCTCGGTCGCGGATACGGTCATCGCGGCGCCCGGTTGCTCATCGCGCTGTCGCGTACGCCTCGATGTCGTCCCGGGCTGCCGCCAGCTTCGCGGCGATCTTCGTGCGCACCAGCTCTTCCAGCGGCTCGTCCTCGAGCTGGCCGAGCACCGGCTCGAAGAAGCCCTCGACGAGCAAGCGCACGGCTGACGGGCGATCAAGGCCGCGACTGGCCATGTAGAAGATCGAGGACTCGTCCAGTTCGCCGACGGTGCCCCCGTGCGAGGCTGACACGTCATCGGCCGACACCAGCACCGAGGGGATCGCATCCAGACGCGCCTTGGGTGAGAGCATCAGCGTGTGGATCTGCAGGTAGGTGTGGGTCTTCTGCGCGCCCGGGTCGATCTGGATCAAGCCCTCGAAGCTCGCGCGGCTCGCGCCTGTGGCCGCTCCACGCCAGTGCACGTCCCCACCGGAGGGACCGGTCTCGTGCAGGTCCACCGCGAACGTGTCGAGCTGCTCCTCGGCCTCGGTGAAGAACAGGCCCCTGAACGCCATGTCGCCGCCCGGCTCGCTCACCGCCAGCTCGAGGTGGTGACGTACGAGATGGCCGCCTAGAAGCGCCGGCAGCCAGTGGCAGTACGCGTCGCGGCCCACGCCGACGAAGCGAGTGGAGGCGTCGAACACATCGCCCGAGCCCCAGTCCTGGACCTGTGCCAAGCGACAGCGGGCGCCATCCTGCAGGTACATCTCGAATGCGCCGGCATGCAGCGACTGGCCCTCGGAGAAGTCCTCCGCGAAATCATGCTCGTGCACGCGGAACTCGCTCGATCGTCCTCCGATCACGAGCGTGCGACCGTACTGAGCCACGCCTGGGCCACCGATGGCATAGACGATCTCGAACGGGTCCTCTATGACGAGGCCGTCGGGCACGTACAGGAACGTCCCGCCGCTCCAGAAGGCCGCATTGGCAGCCTCGAGCTTGTGACGGTCGATGGTCAAACGCTTGGAGTACCACTGCGCGAACAGCTCCTCGTACTCGCTGGCGGCCTGCTCCAGCGGGCACAGGATCACGCCCTGCTCGGCAAGCCGCGGGTCGAGCTCGACATGCACGATCGAGCCGTCGAGCTGCACGATCCGCCCGGCACGGGGGCGCTCGGGGATCCTGCTACTAACGAGCTCGGGGACACCGCCGTCGCGCGAGTGCTCACGTGCTGTGAGCGCCTGCAGGTCGAGCTCGGCGAAGCTAGTCGTCCAGAAGCCCGAGCGGCGCCACACCGGTAGCTCGCTCTGCTCGAAAGCGCTCAGCGCGGCCTCGCGCAGCTCGGCGAGCGTACGTCCATCACCAGCTCCGGCGCCCGCAAGCGCGTGGTAAAGCGATGCCTCGCGATGGCGCCCCGGCTTGACGACGATCTCCTCGGATGAGCCGCTCGGCAGGTTGGGCTGTACGCCGTTGCTGGCTGTGCTCATGCCGCCAGCTCTCCCGCTCCACCGAACTCTTGGCGGATCTGGTCGTAGCCTTCGCGCTCGAGACGCTCCACCAGCTCCACGCCGCCCTCCAGCACGATCCGCCCGTCCATCAATATGTGCACGAACTGAGGCTTCACGTAGTGCAGGATGCGCTGGTAGTGGGTGATGATCAGCGCGCCCAGTCCCTGCTCGTCGTGCAACCGCTGCACGCCCTCCGCGACCGTGCGCAGCGCGTCGATATCAAGACCCGAGTCGGTCTCGTCGAGGATCGCCACGTCCGGTGAGAGCATCGCCATCTGCAGAATCTCCGCGCGCTTCTTCTCACCGCCGGAGAAGCCGTCGTTGAGGTGGCGTGAGGTGAATGCCCTGTCCACGTCGAGCAGGTCGATCGCGTGCTGGAGCTTCACGCCGAACTCCTTCACTTTGATCGGCTCGTCCTGCTTGGCGTTGATCGCCATGCGCAGGAAGTTCGCCACCGACACTCCCGGGATCGACACGGGGTACTGAAAGGCGAGGAACAGCCCCGCCTTGGCGCGCTCGTGCGCCTCGGCCTCGGTGATGTCCTCGCCCTTGAACACGACCTTGCCCTCGGTCACCTCGTAGGAGGGGTGGCCGAGCAGTGTGTTGGCGAGCGTTGACTTGCCGGAGCCGTTGGGCCCCATCAGCGCGTGGATCTCGCCCTTGTCGATATTCAGGTTGACGCCCTTGAGGATCTCGCGGTCCTCGGTGCGCACGTGCAGATTGATGATTTCGAGGTCGGCCATGGTTCCTTTGCTAAGCCCCGCTGATGACACCCTTACGGGTACCGGCGGGTGCTTTGGTTGTCGTGAGCGTGTGAAGGGGCGTTGCCGTAGGCGCAACAGGTAGGGAAGTTGCCGTGCCGGCACCGTTTCCGGCTGAAGTGAAGGACTGTGCTCCGTTTCCGGCAGCCACGAGGGCCTGTGCTTCGTTGCCGGTCAAGAGGTCGGCGAGCGTCGTCTCGCGCAGGGTACGCACGATCGAGAAGCGAACGCGCGTCCACAGGAGCTTGGTCGGGCACACGTGGTTGGGATCGGACTCCCGTGAGCACACGATGCTGCCATCCGGGCCCTGAGAGATGCACTCGATCGGGGCGATCGAGCCCTCCAGCGCCTCGACCACCTCGGCCATCGTGATGTCCTCCGCGGGGCGCGCCAACATGTAGCCGCCGCGCGAGCCCCTGCGGCTGTCGATCAACCCGGCCTTGCGCAGACGTGCGACAAGATGCTCCAGGTAGGCGAGTGGCATACCGTCGTGCTCGGCGATCTCCGCCAGTGGCACGACAGACCCCGCGCCTTCGATGCTCTCGCCGGCTCGCCGAGCCAGCTCCACCATCACGCGTACGCCGTACTCGGCCTTGGTTGAGAACATCATCGTCTGAATACCTACCTGCTGGCTAGGGTATCAGCAGTCTGCCGCTCTCCACCCGAGCCGCGAGCGGACGGGGTGGGCCCACAAGGACGAAGAGGCGGGCACAATGCGCAACGCTCACGTCTCCTATCCGGCGGCCGCGAGCAGGCGGATGTCGTGGCTCAGGCCTTCGGGCGTTATCTGTTCGATGCCGAACCCCACGCGCTCGGCGCCTTCACGGCCGATCAACAGCACGGTCGTCCCCGCTTCGGAGGACGCCTTGCCGGCACTGACGGGTGGGATCGCGTAGGCCTTCCACACAAGTTGCAATTCCCTTGCGGCTCCTGTCAGATATTCGACTCGACCGTCGAGCGAGATCCCATTTAGGAAGCGCCTCACGCTAGTGCGCGTATCGGTCCTTGGGTCGGTGCTCACGAAGACCGTGGACACGCCCGCTGCGGCTCCCAGTTCATCGAGGGCTCCGCGAACCTGATCGGCGACAAGCACACACGTGCGGCAATCGGAGGAGAGGAAGGCCAGCACCAGCACCCTCCCGCGATAGGCGCTCAGCGACACCCGCCGGCCGTGCTGGTTTGTCAGCGTGAAGTCGCGGGCGCGCACCCCCGCGGGAAACGCTGCCCCGTCGAAGCCCCGGTTGCGGTTGGCGTTTGACGTGGCCGAGCCGCTGAAGGGGCCGCCGTGGCTGTTGCCGAGAACGATCGCCAGGATCAGCGCGATCGCCAGGATGGCCGACACGGCCGGCAGCACGAAGCGAAGTTGATAGCGCACCGGCACGCAGGGTAGGGGACCGGCCGATCTACAGTAGGACCCAGCAGGCCGAGCCATGGAAATGGCCTGTGGGGCGTGTCGGTGGCCCGCTCGTGCAGCCGTTCAAATGTTGAGCGTTCAGCGCTATACTTTCTGAAGTTCCATGAATTCCGACCGCAATTCAGGAGATTTCAGATGAGCCCGTCAAGCGCGGATCTGCTGCGCCAAGTCAAGAGCGAGATCGACGAGGTAGACCCCTCGGAGGTCAAGGAGCTGCTGCAAGAGGGCGCGGTGATCATCGACCTGCGCGAGATCGACGAGCTCTCCTCAGGGTTGCTCCCCGGCGCCAAGCACGTGCCGCGCAGCTACCTGGAGACGCGCATTGAGGGGATCGTGTCAGACCGCTCCGCTCACATCATTCTCTACTGCGCCTCCGGCAATCGCTCCGCCTATGGGGCCCGCACGCTGCGCGACGACCTCGGCTACGAACACGTCGAGTCGATGGCGGGGGGTATCACGCTGTGGAAGGACCGCGGCTATGAGGTGGACGTGCCGCGCACGCTCACACCCGAGCAGCGCGAGCGCTACTCGCGCCACCTCTTGATCGGCGAGATCGGTGCGGACGGTCAACAGAAGCTGCTCGACGCCAAGGTCTTGCTGCTCGGCGCCGGCGGTCTCGGCTCGCCCACGGCCCTGTATCTGGCGGCAGCCGGCGTCGGCACGCTCGGGATCGTCGACGACGACGTGGTCGATCTGTCGAACCTACAGCGCCAGGTGATCCACTCCACGCAGCGCATCGGCATCCCCAAGGTGGACTCCGCGGAGGAGACGATCCACGGCCTGAATCCCGACGTCAACGTGGTCAAGTACCCGGTGCGCCTGGACGCCTCCAACATCATGGAGATCATCGAGGGCTACGACGTGATCGTTGACGGCGTCGACAACTTCCCCACGCGCTATCTGCTCAATGACGCAACCGTGCGCCTGCGAATCCCGGTCGTTTCCGCTTCGATTCTCGGCTTTGACGGTCAACTGTCGGTCTTCAAGCCCTATGACGGCCCCTGCTACCGCTGCCTGTTCCGCGAGCCCCCGCCCGCCGAGCTCGCGCCCTCCTGCGGAGCTAACGGCGTGCTCGGTGTGCTCCCCGGCACGATGGGCCTGCTGCAGGCAACCGAGGTGGTCAAGCTGATCCTCGGCATCGGCGACCCCGCGATCGGGCGCCTCTTGCTCTACGACGCGCTCGCCGCCACACTCAGCGAGGTCAAGGTCCACCGCGACCCCGACTGCCCGATCTGCTCGCGCCCGCCGGAGGAGATCTCCGACGAGGAGATGGGCGTCTTCCCGGACTACGAGGCGTTTTGCGCGGCGGCAGGGTAGCCTCCCCGACCACGATGGCCAAGATCAAGATCCCACCGGTACTGCGCCCCTCGGTCGGCGGCGAGCGCGAGGTCTCCGCCGACGGCGAGAACGTCGGCGAGATCCTGCGCGGCCTGGCCGAGAGCCATCCTGCCACCGCCGACCAGCTCTTCTCCGCGGATGGCGAGCTCAACCGCTACGTCAACGTCTACCTCAACGACGAGGACGTGCGCGTGCTCGACGGGCTCGACACCGCGGTCGCCGATAGCGACACGGTTGTGATCCTGCCGGCGATGGCCGGCGGCTAGACGGCGACAGTCTCTGAGGCGGACCCAATGTTCGCCACGCCTGCCGCCGGCACATGGCTCATCGCGTGCTCGGCCAGCGCCGTGATCGTGAGGCTCGGGTTCACGCCCACGTTCGCGGGGATCGCGGAGCCGTCGCACACGAGCAGGTTCTCGTAGCCAAAGACGTGCTGGTGGGCGTCCACGACGCCGCGAGAGGCGTCGGCGCCGATCACCGCACCGCCGAGGATGTGGGCGGTGGTGGGGATGTTCAATGCTGCCTCCGTGAACGAGCTCTGTGCGATGCCACCGGTACGCTGCGCAAACCATTCGGCTGCCTTGTTCGCGACCGGGATGAAGGTGGGGATGGGGCGCTCGGGGTCCTGTTCGGTGCTCAGCCACAGCGTTTTGAACGGGCCCTGTTTGGGGCGCAGCGCGATCGCGTTGTCGAGCGTCTGCATCACGAGGATGATGATCGTGCGCCGCGACCAGTTCTTGGGACGCACCACTTGCACGAAGCGCTTGGGATGACGAATGATCTGGCCGAGCAGCTTCAGCGGACGCGTCGCCCGCGTCCCGTCGCCCGTCAGCAGCGTGTTGAGGCGGCTCATCGAGTCACCGTCGTTGCCATAAGTGACGGTCTCGATGTGCGTGTGCGGGTCGGGGTAGATGCTGGAGGTGATCGCCACCCGTTTGATCAGGTTCTCCGGATAGTCCTCGGGCACCGTCACCGCGAGGATCGCCTCGCTGTTGGTGCGCACAAGCTCCCCGAGGCGGTTTGAGATGCGTGGCAGCGAGCCACCGAGGCGACAGCGCTGCAAGAGCGTGTTCGTGCCGAGTGGGCCCGCTGAGACGACCACGCCACGCGCTCGCTGCAGCTTGCGTTCCTTGCGTACCCACGAGCCCGAGCGAATGCTTTCGACCTCATAGCCGTCGCTACCGTCGCCCGCGCCCAGCGGGCGAATGTCGATCACCGTGCGTTCGGGGGAGACGCGTGCGCCGCGCTTTTCCGCCAGGTAGAGGTAGTTCTTCACAAGCGTGTTCTTCGAGCCGTGCGGGCAGCCGACCATGCACCGTCCGCACAGGGCACAGCCGGTCCGGTCGGGTCCCTCACCGCCGAAGAAAGGGTCCGCAACGCGCTTCCCGGGCTCCCCGAAGAACACACCCACCGGCGTCTTTTTGTAGGTGTCAGAAACACCGAGCTCCTCGCCGAGCTCACGCAACAACTGATCGGCTGGGTCATCGTGAGGGTTCATCGTCACGCCCAGCATTCGCTGCGCTTCGTCGTAGTGGGGGGCGAGCGCGCTATCCCAATCCTCGATCCCAGACCACTGCTGGTCCTCGAAGAACTGCTTCGGGGGGACGTACAGCGTGTTGGCATACCCCAGGCTGCCGCCGCCCACCCCACAGCCGCTGACGACCGACACGTCTTTGAAGGTGGTCAGGCGGAAGATGCCCTTCCAGCCGATCTTCGGGCGCCAGAAGTAGCGCTTGTAGTCGCTCGTGGACTCGGGGAACTCGTGGTCGGCAAAGCGCCGTCCGCACTCCAGCACGCCCACGCGATAGCCCTTCTCCGAGAGACGTAGCGCCGAGACGCTGCCGCCGAACCCGGAGCCGATCACCAGCCAGTCGTAGTCGAAGTCCCCTGCCATCGCTGCCACCAGCATATTGGTTGTCTGGCCAGTTAATTGCCGGGTCGTCCGACTTGCTGGATCCAGCGTCCTTGACAGGGCACAAGTCCAGGGCTGCCCGCTCGCCGCCGGATCGATTCGGCGCAACGAGCAGACGGCGCTATATTCCGTGAAGTAATGGCTGCCGAGCGGGTCCAGAACAAGCCTTGCGGGGGTCGCTACGGCGACATCATCCAGTCGATCGGCAACACGCCGCTCGTGGAGCTCCCGCGCCTGTCGCCCAAGCCGGGCGTGCGCATCTGGGCAAAGCTCGAGTCGCGCAACCCCACCGGCTCTGTCAAGGATCGGGTCGCGCGCGCGCTGATCGAGGATGCCGAGGAGAAGGGCGCGATCCTGCCCGGCCAGACGATCCTCGAGCCCACCTCCGGCAACACCGGCATCTCGCTCGCGATGATCTGCTCGCGCAAGGGCTACCGCCTGAAGGTGGTCATGCCCGAGAACGTCACCCCCGAGCGCACCCAACTGCTGAAGATGTACGGCGCCGAGATCGTCTACTCCGAGGGCTCCAAGGGATCGAATGGGGCGGTCGAGAAGGCGCTCGACATGGCCGAGCGCGACTCCTCTTATTACATGCCCTACCAGTACGGCAACATGGCCAATCCAAACGCCCACTACAACGGCACGGCGCTAGAGATCCTCGAGGAGCTGGACGAGGTGTCCGCGTTCGTCGCCGGCCTGGGCACAGGTGGCACCCTGATGGGCAACGGGCGGCGGCTGAAGGAGACCTTCGGCGATGCCTGCAAGATCGTCGCCGCCGAGCCGATGCAGGGTGAGCCCGTGCAGGGGCTGCGCTCGCTCGACGACGGCTTCATCCCGCCGATCATCGACCTCTCGCTGCTCGATCGCAAGATCTTCGTCACCAATACCGACGCGATCCTGTGGACGCGCAAGCTGCTCGATGAGGAGAGCGTCTTCGCGGGTGTCTCCAGCGGCGCGATCGCGCGCGTGGCGGTGCGCATCGCTGGCGAGCTCGATGAAGGCAATGTCGTCTTCATCGTCGCCGACGATGGCTGGAAGTATCTGTCGAGTGGCATCTACACGCTGCCCGTCGAGGAGATCGAGAACCTCGACTCCACCGTGTGGTGGTGAGCGCCGGCGTCGCCGGCGGCAGGGTGTCGGGAAGTCCCCTCGTACGTAGCCTGTGCGTGCTGTGCGTGCGTACGGGCGGCCGTGCCCACGCACGCGTGGGGCAGGGCTGGGAGAGACATGGACATCGCAGCTGAGCTACTCGACCAGATCGTTGCTCACGCTCGTGCCGAGGCGCCCAACGAGTGCTGCGGCGTCGTGGCGGTCGTGCCCGGAGAGGCCCCCGTGCGGGCGATGCGCGTGCGCGCGGCCCGGAACGTCCATGCGAGTCCCAAGCGCTTTGAGATCGACGGCAAAGACGTGCTCGCGGCGCTCAACGAGTTCGACGAGGCCGGTGGCTGGGAGATCGGCGCGATCTACCACTCCCACACCCACACGCCGCCCTACCCGTCGCAGACCGACATCAACTTCGCGGCCAGTTGGCCGGGCGTCGAGTGGATCATCGTCGGGCTCGCCGATCCCTCGGCGCCCGAGATTCGCTCCTATCTGATCGATGGAGGCACCGTCCGTGAAGTGGAGATCGGACAAATCGCGGTCTGAGGACCGCGTGTACCTCGTCAAGGTCGCCTACGCGCGCAACCTCGCCGAGGCGGAACTGATTCAGGGGCTGCTACGCCAAGAGCACATTCCCAGCATGCTCAAGCGCAACGGTGGCTCTGACGTGCCCGACTTCATCGCCGCCGGGGGGCGCGACGTGCTCGTGCCCGTCTCGCAAGCCGACCGCGCCCGGGAGTTGCTGGCATAGCGATCGTGCTGTTCCGGCCGGTACATGTACCGGCCGGCGGGGACGTACATGTACGTCCCCGTTCCGAGCCGCACATGTGCGGCTCGGCCACCCGGCGCATGCGCCGGGTGAACCCCAGAAGAGCTAGACCAAGACCGGCTGGCCCATGGGCTGGCCGGCTTCGCGCGTGATGCCCTCGATCTCTTCGGCGGCGCGCTCGAACTCGCCGTCGGAGAGGACCGGGGTGCCCTCGAAGGGCAGTTCGCGCTGGAGCTCCAGCCACGAGCTGCACACGCCATACTCGTCCTTGACCTTGACAGTCACGGGACGGGGGATCCTGTAGGTGCGCAGCAGCAGCACGTGCAGGGGATGGCGGCGCTTCCATTCCAGGCGCTTCTCGGCGTAGTCGGGGGTCCACACGTAGAAGGGCGACAGCGCATCCACGCAGCGGGGATCTGAGATCGTGAAGTGGCCTGCCACTTCGGCCCACGCCCTGATGCGCACGCGCTCAGGCTGCTGGATGCCGCCTTCGACGCTGAACGCGTTCACCGACGGCTCGCCGTCGTTCCACACGCCTTCCTCGAGCGCCCTGCGCAGCTCCGGCTGGTGGGACTCGCGCACGAGATCGTTGCGCTGATGGTCGAACGTGGGGTACAGAAAGAAGCGGTCGTGATCGAGCTTGAAGTGCTTTTCCGGCTCGCGGATACCGCCCTTGCGCAGGGTGATCAGCTGCTCGCCTTCGGCGAGGGCGCGGACGGTGACCGCCCATTCCTTGAGAGCAATTGGCATTTTGAAAGAACCTGAATACGAGAGATCGTCTGAAAACCGCGTCACCCCCCTCCGTGCCGCCCAGAGGGCGTTGGCACGGGGTGCCGCTGCCCTTAAAGATACGAAATCCGAGCGGAAATCCCAAATCCCCTGCAAATCGAAGGTTTTTTTGGGCCTCTCGCGGTTACGAAGGGTTCACAGGGCCGTGTCCTGGCTATACGGATCGCGTGAGATCGCCTTTGCGTGGAGGTGGGCAAACAGGTGGCGATCAGGCCCCGCGACTCTTATAGACGCCGGCCAGCGAGCCCCTCGGCTGCCTCGATCAGAGCCGCGTAGTCATCCGCGCCGTGGCCGCGTCCCATCGTCGCGGTCAGCAGGTCGCGTGCGTGGGCGGCCGCCGGGAAGGGGATGCCCGCGGCCTGCGCTTCCTCAAGGCACAACCGCACGTCCTTGAGCAGGTGCTCAGTCTTGAACAATGTCGAGTAGTCGTGCGCGCGCATCGGGCCCGACTTCATCTGCATCTGAGCCGAGGCTCCCGAGCCGCTCTGGGTCACCGCGACGAGCGCGTCCAGGTCCACGCCGGTGGCGTCAGCCAACAGCATCGCCTCGGCCACCGCCGCGGCGTTAGCGGCCCCCAGTGAGTTGTTGATCAGCTTGAGCATCTCGCCCTGGCCGAGCTCGCCGACATGCACGATCAGCTCGCCCATCGCTTGGAGTAGCGGCTTGACGCGCTCGAAAGCATCCGACTCGCCGCCCACCATGATCGTCAGCGTGCCCGCCTGCGCACGCGGCGAGGAACCCGTCACCGGTGCGTCGATCATCCCGACTCCGCGCTCTGTGAGCCGGGCGGCGATGCGGCGCGTGTCCGTCGGAGCGATTGTCGACATGTCCACGCACAACAGACCGTCATGTGCCCCGCTGACTGCACCGTCTTGGTCGCACAGGACGCTCTCGACCTGCGCTCCGTCCACGACCATGCTGACCACGATGTCGCTCGCCTTCGCCACCTCCGCCGGGGTATCCACCGCTGTGGCACCGTGCTCCCGCGCCCACCGCTGCGCCTTGCCCTCCGTGTGCGTCCACACGGTCAGCTCGTAGCCCGCCTTCGCCACGTTCGCGGCCATGCGCGAGCCCATGATGCCCAAGCCGAGAAAGCCGATGCGCTCAGCCATTCGCTCGCTCCGCGGGTGCGATTGTTGGCACCTCAGGCGTGTGGGTGCTCGGGATCGCCGCGCTCGGAGGCCGGCCCATACCCGCCGCCGCCAGGAGTTTCGATGCGAAGTCGCTCACCAGTGTGAAGCGTACCCGTGACCTTCGCCGGCAATCCTCGCGCTTCACCGCTTGCCGTGTGCCCGTCGGTTGCGTCCTCCCGGGCGTCGAGCCCGATCAGCGTGTCGCGACCGCGCTCTCCCGGCTCGCCCCCGTGCGCGCCTGGGGGCGCGTGGCGTCGCCGCTCGGCTATCAGCGAGAACGTCATGTCGCTCAACGCCTCCAGCTCGCGCACGACGCCGTCGCCGCCCCTGTGCCGTCCCGCGCCGCCCGACCCGCGCCGCAGCGCATATTCGCGCACAAGCAGCGGCAGTTCGCGCTCGAGCGCCTCGATCGGCGTGTTGAGCGTGTTGCTCATCGCCACGTGCACCCCGCTCGGGCCGTCTGCGTCCTCACACGCGCCCTGCCCCCCGCCAAGCGTCTCGTAGTAGGAGAACTCGTCGTTGCCGAGCGTCAGGTTGTTCATCGTCCCTTGGCCCAGCGCCCTCCCGAAGGCGCCCAGCACGAGGTCGGCCACGCGCGAGGAGGTCTCCACGTTGCCGGCCGCCACCGCCGGGGCCCCGACGGAGGGATCGTCGGCTGCGCTCGCGTGGGACGAGCTGCCAGCCGGACTCGCTTCGGCCGGACCGCCTGCCGGACTCGCTTTGGCCGGACCGCCTGCCGGACTCGCTTTGGCCGGACCGCCTGCCGGACTCGCTTTGGCGAGACCGGCTGGCCGTTGCGCGTTCAGCAGCGACCCCTCCGCCACGATCACCTCGACCGGCCTGTACGCGCCCGCCGAAGGTGGGATGTCGGGGTCCGTGAGCACCCGCACCGCAAACCAGCACGCCGACAGCGTCACCGCCAGCGGACAGTTGAGATTGCCGTCGTGAGGACCTGCCGATCCGGTGAAGTCGAGCACGAGCCGCTCGCCTGTCACGGTCGCCTTCAGGCACAGCACGAGATCCCCCTCGCGCGCCTCCAGCACGTCGCGAGCTTCGCGCACCCCGTCCGGCAATGCCGCGATACACGCGCGCGTGCGCCGCTCCGCGTAGTCGAGCACCGCCTCCATCGCCTCGGCCAGGCGTTCTGCGCCCACTCGACTCGCGAGCTCTGAGAGCCGCAGCGCGCCCACGCGGTTGGCCGCCAATTGCGCTCGCAGGTCGGCCCTGCGCTCTTGCGGCTGGCGCATCCGCGCGACCAGCTCATCGATCGCCGCCTCGCTTAGCTCACGCGGATGAATCACCACACCCTCTTCATCGAGCGTGCGACTGTCGGCCGGCATCGATCCCACCACGCGTCCGCCCACGTCGGCATGATGCGCGCGACTTGCGGCGAACCCGATCAGCGCGCCCGCAAAAACGGGTGTCACCACCGTGATGTCCGGGAGATGCGTGCCGCCTTCAAACGGGTCGTTCAGCACCCATGAGACGCCCTCACGGTGCTCCCGCTCGAGCACCGCCCGCACCGCCGCCGGCATCGACCCGAGGTGTACGGGAATGTGCTCTGCCTGCATCACCATCTCGCCGTCGCGATCGAACAAGGCGGTCGAGGCGTCCCGGCGCTCCTTGATGTTGGCCGAGTGCGCTGAGCGCACGAGCGTCGCTCCCATCTCCTCGCACGCTGCCCGCAGCGCGCCGACGATCACCTGCAGCTCGATCGGATCGAGCCCGCTCACGCGTCCCGCTCCGAGCCTGGTGCGCACTTGCCCCGGTCTCGCTCTGCTCGGGTGTCCTCCAGCATGATCGTCCCCCGCTCGTCCACTGCCCCGCTCCACCCCGGCGGCACGAGCAGGGTGGACTCAGGCATCGCACACAGCGCCGGCCCACACACACGCGCACCCTCGGGCAGCTCGCCGCGCCACAGCTCCGCCTCCAGCCATTCCCCGTCGAAGACGACCAGCTTGCTCTCGCGCGGTGGGCGCCCTTGTGTGGCGGTGCTCAGTCGCAGTGCTGGCCGTGGCCCGATCGCCGACGCGCGCATGGTTACCAGCTCCACCTCGGCGTCCTCGTCGCGGTAGCCGTAGCGTTGCTCGTGCGCCTCTTCGAAAGCGTCCCGCAGGCCCAGGGGAGTGCTCAATGCGCGCGGGTGGGAGTCGCGAGCGTTACTGGAATGAACGACCCCTCCCCCAAAAGCATCCCCCGGTTCGAGCTCTTCCTCGACCGTCAGCTCAAAGGACTGGCCGCGGTATCGCAGCTCGTAGCGCACGCCCGTGCGCTCCACCGGGCCATCGAGTTCGCCCGACGCGCGCTCAATCAGCGCTCGCAGCGCTTCGGCGACGCGCTCACTCGTGAACGCCGTGCCGCTGAGCATCACCGTGCTCGACGCGTCCCCTCGAGGCGCCCCCGCCGCCAACCCAAGGGCCGAGAGCACCCCACACGCGCGCGGGCACAGCACCCGTTCGATCCCCAGCTCGCTCGCCATTGAGGTCGCGTGCAGCGGTCCCGCCCCGCCGAAGGGCATCAACGCGAAGCGTCGCGGGTCGATTCCTCGCTCCACCGTCATCACCGCAAGCGCCCGTCTCATCTCGGTCTCGGCCACCCTCACGATGCCCTCGGCGCAGGTGAGGCGCTCGAGCCCCAGTTCGTGCGCGAGTGTGCCCACAGCGCGCTCGGCCGCTCCTCGATCGAGGTTCACCCCGTCGGCGAGTGGCACGTCATCGAGCAGCCTGCCCAACACCAGATTGGCGTCGGTCACGGTTGCCCGCTCGCCGCCGCGCCCATAGCACGCAGGTCCTGGATCGGCGCCCGCCGACTCGGGCCCCACGCGCAGCGCTCCGCCCGCGTCACGCCACGCGATCGAGCCGCCGCCCGCGCCCACCGTGTGGATGTCGAGCGCCGGCAGCGCGAGCGGCCGCCCCGCGATTGTGCGCTGCGCCGTCTCGGCCACGTGTCCGCCGGCGATCACGCACACGTCGCACGAGGTGCCGCCCATGTCAAAGCACAGCACGTCGCGCTCGCCCATCGCGTCGCTCAGCAGCAGTGCGCCGCCCACTCCGCCCGCCGGTCCCGACAGCACAGTCAGTGCCGCATGGCTGGCGGCCTTACGCGCCTCGGTGAGCCCACCCGAGGACTGCATCACCTGCACCGCCGGCAGGCCCTGCTTCGTCGCCTGCTCGCCGAGGTCTCTCAGATAGGAGGCGAGCAGGGGGGAGAGGGCCGCGTCCACCTCGGTGGTGCACGCCCGCTCGTACTCCCTGAACGTGCCCACCAGCTCGTGCGAGAGCGACAGGTGCGCGTCCGGCAGGCACGCCGCTATCAGCTCGCCGAGTCTCTGCTCGTGTTGAGGGTGGGCATAGGAGTGCAGCAGTACCACCGCTACGGCCTCGGGGTCGGCTCTCACAAGTTGCTCTAGCACCATCGCGGTGGCGCTCTCGTCGAGCTCGCGCAGTGGTCCCCGGGGTCCCATCCGCTCGGGAGCGCCGAAGCGCAGGTCCGGCGGGGCAAGCGGTTGTGGGCCGGCCTCGCACAGGCGATACAGGCTCGCGCGCGCCTGGCGTCCCAGCTCCACGATGTCCGTGAACCCGTCTGTCGCCACCAACGCCGTGCGCGCGGGTGGGTGGGCATCTGATGACTCCAACAGTGCGTTCGTTGCAACGGTCATGCCGTGCGCGAAGCGCTCGACCTGGCCTGTGTGCGCGCCCGCGCGCGTGAGCACCGCTTCCACCGCGGCCATTACTCCCGTCTGTTGCCCGCGCGGTGTGCTCGGCGCCTTGGCGGTGTGGATGGTCCCGGCGTCATCCACCAGCACCGCGTCGGTGAAAGTCCCGCCCACATCAACCCCGAGCAGCATCGCGCGAGCTTAATCCCAATGAGCTCCTGACGTTCGACGGTGTTCGTGTGCGTGCTGGTGGCACGTACAAGCTCCTGACGTTCCGGTGTTCGTGTGCGTGCTGGTGGCACGTACGCGAACGGCGGCGGGCGTCAGGCGGGCGTCAGGCTGCGGCTAGACGCTCGCTGTGCTCGGTGTCGGCCAAGTGCTGATGCGACGGGCAATAACCGTTGTGCGGCAACGGCACGCGCTGGCAGGTCGAGCCCTTGCGCGTGGTCGCGCGGCACGTCGGAGGCTCGTCGGTCACGGCCGCATGTGCCGCCAGCGGGTTCTCCGCGAGGAAGCGCTGGGCGAGGCCGATGTAGCGGCATACCGTTTGCAGCACGCGCTCCTGCGCGCTCATCGGGAAATAGGTCCTGATGTCGTAGAACAGCGTACGCGCGGGCTTTGCGAAGTAGTGGCGATCGGTCGCCAATCGCTCCACCGCCGACTCGCACGCGTCCAGCACGTGCTTGTGGTTCGACCCGCTCCCGGCGTCGGGCCTAGACTCCGTGATGTACGGAGCCAGCTCCCTGTAAATGGCTCGGCTGAACTGGTACATAGTTCTGCTTCTTTCAACACCGGCCCCTGCCAAAAGGACCGCACTTGTTGAGTATCCGAGCCATTCCTAAGCGGCACAGAAGTAATTGATTAAGCTCGGGTTAGTCTTTCGCTACCGCCATGCCTGCCAGGCGAGATCATCGTCTGAGCTGGACAGCACCACGTGCTTTCCGTCGAGCCGTGGGTCGCGCTCGGGATGGTCCGTCCGCATGTGCGTCCCGCGGCTCTCCTCGCGCTTCAGGGCCGAGCGTCCTATCAGCCGCGCGAGCGGGTGTCGATTCGCGAGCAACCGTTGCAATCCCTCGGCCGAGCGTTCGATTCCAGCCAGCTCCCACAACGCCGCCCGCGTGTTCTGTTGGCCGATTGAAGACCCCTCCGACCCCCAATCGGGCTCAGCCATCAGAGTCGGGTCGGGCAGTGAGCAAGAGGCTTCGATGGCGGGCTCCTCCAGCGCCGCCAAGGCCGCCCGCCGCCCGAACACAAAGCACTCGCTCAACGAGTTCGATGCCAGCCGGTTCGCTCCGTGCAGGCCCGTGCAAGCGGTCTCGCCGACCGCATACAGGCCCGCCACGGAGGAGCGGGCGTGCAGGTCGGTGAGCACGCCCCCGATCGTGTAGTGCGCCGCAGGTGCCACCGGCACCAGCTCACGCGCGGGATCGAGCCCCGCTTCGCGCAACGCTCCCACCACGTTCGGGAACAGAGCGGGATCGATCGCGCGCATGTCCAGGCTCACCGAGCGCTCCCCGCTCTCGCGCAAGCGTGTCTGGATCGCGCGCGACACCTCATCGCGCGGCGCCAGCTCGTCCACGAAGCGCTCGCCGGCGGCGTCGAGCAGCGTGGCTCCCTCGCCGCGGATCGCCTCGGTGATGAGAAAGCCTTCCTTGCCCTCCACGCCGATCACGGCCGTGGGGTGGAACTGCATGAACTCGAGATCCGCAAGCGGCGCGCCGGCCGCGTGCGCGAGTAGCAATCCCTGGCCGATCGACCCCGGCGGGTTGGTCGTGCGCGCCCACAAAGCCGCCGCGCCGCCGGTGCTCAGCACCGTCGCCCGCGCCGTCACGATGCGCCCCCCCGGTTGGGAACCGACGGGGTCCCCGACCGCTCCATACACCACGCCGTAGCAGCGGGGGTGGGTGGGGGGACCGGTGAAGGGATGAGTTGGGGGATGGGTGGGGTCCCCATCAATCAGCAAACCGCACACACGCGCGCTCTCGATCACACGCACGCGCGGGTGCGCCACCACAAGCGCCGATAGCTCGCGCAGCAGCCGCCGTCCGGTGGCGCTCCCGCCGGCATGCACGATCCGTCTGACTGAGTGCCCCCCCTCGAGTCCCAGCGCCAGTTGCCCGTGACGATCCGCGTCGAAGTGGAAGCCCAGTCCTTCCAGGTCCCGCACGCAATCCGGTGCTTCCTCCACGAGTACCTGTGCCGCCGAGCGGCGCACCGCGCCGCGGCCCGCGCGCTCGGTGTCGGCCAGGTGCAGCTCCATGCTGTCGTCGGTGGCCAGTACCGCCGCGAGCCCGCCTTGCGCCCAGTAGCTCGCGGTCTGCGCCAGAGCCACGGCTGAGAGCAGCGTCACGCTTGCTCCTTCGCGAGCCGCGCACAGCGCCGCGTAGAGCCCGGCCGCGCCGGCCCCCACCACCACCACGTCGACGCTTGCTTGTAGCCCGTCCTCTGCCCCCCCGAGCGCAGAGCTCATCCGCGGCTCATCCCGCGAGCTTCACCAGCGCTGCCGCAAGCACGCCGAGGGACACCACCACCACAAGCAGCAGCGCCACCACCAGCGCCTTCCATTTCGGCTGTGCTGCCAGGCGCGTGCGGGCCGCCGCGCCGCAGCGCAGGCACCAACTCTGCTCGGAGCGCATTGGCTCGCCACAGAGTGGACACACCTCCCGCGCTACCGCCCCAGTTTGTGCAGGCGCCGGCGCCTGCAGCACGCTCACGCTCCTTCGCCGCCGCTCGGCGGCCGCAGAATCCGTGTGGGCTCGTCCTCATCGCTCCGCGTCGGCTCACGCCGCTCTGGAGAGGGCGCCCGAACGGCTGGATTGTCCGCTAGCGGAGACGCAGCCGGCTTCAGTGGCGGGGCGGGCTCGACCCTCGGTGCCGGTGATGGACTCTGCACCGGTGGTGAACTCTGCGCCGATGGTTGGCTCTGCGCCGGTGGAGGACTCTGCACCGGTGGTGAACCCTGCGCCGATGGCTGGTTTTGCGCCGGCGGTGAACTCTGCGCCGATGGTTGACTCTGCACTGGTGGAGGACTCTGCGCCGATGGTTGGCTCTGCGCCGGTGGACTTTGCGAAGCGGATGCCCGTGCCTGGGGGCTCACCGGCGCCGTCGAGATCAGCCGGTCGGCGTTCGTGTCGAACGCAAGCCCGCAGCCGGGACAGAAGCGGTCGTCGCTGCCGTGAATCGCGGCGCAGCGCGGGCACGCCGCGATACCAACTTCGCGCAGCACCGTGATCGGTCTGCGATCGTGCAACACCCCTTCGAGCTCGCGCACCTCGCTGTCGATCTGGCGCAGCATCGCCAGCTTGGCGAGCACCAACTGGTCGTTGCGCTGGCCAAAGCGATGCAGGTCGAACACGAGTCCGCCGAGATCGCGATAGGCGAGCTCGCGTGCCTTACGCAGGAAGCGCGCCCGCCGACGCATGCGCCCACGCTCGCCAAAGCCAGGCGCCTGCTGCTCGGCGGCCGACTCGGACTCCGGCGCCTGTTGCCCAGCGTCCTGTGTCCCGTTGTCGGTCCCGTGGTTGGCCCCTGCCGGATGTTGCTCGGATGTGGGCGCAGCCTCGTTAGACGCCCGCGGCGCCTGCTCAAGCGCCTGCACCGGCTGCCCGGCGGTCTGTGGTGTCTGAGCAGCTGCCTGTGACGTCTGCTCAGCTTCGTCCGCTCCTGCCACGGCTCCCATGCTATCCGGCCTCTGCGACGAGTGAGCGCCATGCCGCATCCACGCGCTTTGCCATGCGCGCCGCGGAGAATGGCTCCGCGTGCGAGCGGCCCTCGACGCGCGGGTCTTCGGCTGCCACGTGGGGCGCCACGGCTGCTTGCCAGCGCTCGAGCTCAAACGGAGCGCATAGCGTTCTCCTCACTCCATCCAGCGCCTGTGCGTGGATGCCGACCGGTGTGGCCAGCACCGGTACGTCGCACGCCAGCGCCTCGAGCACCGCCAGCCCAAAGCCCTCTCGCTCTGAGGGCACGATCACCGCGTTCGCCCCGTTCACATAAAGCGGCACCCGCTCCGGATCTACACCGCCCAGGGTGAGCAATCGGGCTCCCGCCACCTCGGCTAGCGCCTTTGCGCGGTCGTATCGCTTCTCCGGACGGCTGGGGTCGGCGGGGAAGAGCAGGTAGGGCTTTTGTGGGTCCAAATTCAGCTCGTCCCGCGCGTACGCGCGTGCCACCAGCTTGAAGCGCTCCATATCCACGCCGCATGGCAGCACTCGCGCGCGTGTACGAGCGCGAGTGCTGGGAATCTCCTGTATGAGCGCCTCCGACACAGCGGCGAGCAACCCGACGCTTGGCAGCACCGCTCGGGTTGCCAAGCGCGTGCGCGGATGACGCACATCGGTGCCGTGCAGCGTTAGCGCCCGTCCCCGCGCTTTCGCCGCCAGCGCCGCCCACGCGGTCAAACCGAAGTGGGCGTGCACCACGTCGAAGCGCTCGTTCGCATAACGCTTGTGCAAATCCCTGGCAGCAGCCAGCAGCGCCCGTGCGCCTGGTGCGAACTCATACAGCTCCACCTGCCACTCGCCAAGCCCCCGCAGCGCATCCACCTGATCGCGCACGAAGCGGCCCCGCTCGGGATGGCGTCCGTCGGGCAACATGTTCGACACCACGAGCGCGCGCACCAGCGCTGACGGTAGCGCTCTGGAATGATGGTCGCGTGACGAGCACTGCCAGTGACCCTCGCGCCCGGCCGATCGGCGTGTTCGACTCGGGCGTCGGCGGGCTCACGGTTCTGCACGAGCTGCTCGTACAGCTCCCCTGCGAGGACTTCGTCTACGTGGGGGATACCGCCCGCTTTCCCTATGGCGAGCGCTCGCCCGAGGAGCTCGCGCGCTTTTCCTCGGAGATCGCCGAGGAGCTCCTGCGTCGCCGCGCGAAGCTACTGGTCATCGCCTGCAACTCAGCGACCGCCGCCGCCCTGCCGATTCTCGAGCGGCGCATGATGGAGACAACGCTCGGCATCGACGTGCTCGGCGTCGTTCGTCCCGAGGCGCTGCGAGCGGTCGCCGCCACTCACAGCGGGCGCATCGGCCTGCTAGCCACGCCCACCACCGTCGCGAGCGGTAGCTACGAGCGTGCGGTCGGTGCCGTCGATGCGCACGTCACCCTGCATGCGGTCGCCTGTCCGACGCTTGCCTCCATCATCCAGGCCGGCCAGCAGTTCGACGAGAGCGCGGTCGAGCAGGTGCGCGAGGCATGTGTACCGTTGCGCGAAGCGGACGTCGACACGGTCATTCTGGGCTGCACCCACTATCCGCTCATCAGTCCTATGCTCCAGCGGATGCTCGGCCCAGGTGTGCAGCTGATCAGCTCGGGTGGCGCGCTGGCCCGACAGGTTGAGCATGCGCTCTCCACGCGCGGACTGCGCAACCCACGCACGCACGGTGAGGGGGACTATCGCTTCCTATGCACCGGCGACGTCCCTGCCTTCAGGGATGTCGGCACCCGCTTTCTGCAGATGCCGCTCGGCGAGGTCGAGCACGTGGACCTGCACAGCGTGGGAGCGCTCGCATGAGCCAGGATCCGCAGTCGGTTGCTGAGACGGGGGAGAATGCCTCTTCGGGCGATCCCACGGTGCAGGCGGGAGATGTTCACGGCTCAGATCGCCAGGATGGTCCTGAGCAGGTCCTCCGTAAACGCAGCTATGGCCGCACGGCGAGCCAACTGCGTCCGGTCGAGATCGAGCCGGGGTTCGTGCGCACCGCGACCGGCTCGGCGCTGATCTCGATGGGTGAGACGCGCGTCATATGCACCGCCTCCGCGCAGGAGGGCGTGCCGCGCTGGATGACCGGCAAGGGCCGCGGCTGGCTGACGGCCGAGTACGGCATGCTGCCCGCCTCCACCGGCGATCGCAAGGCGCGCGACATCTCCAAGGGGCGCCTGGACGGACGCTCTGTTGAGATCCAGCGCCTGATTGGCCGCTCGCTGCGTGTCGTCATCGATCTGAACGCGCTCGGCGAACGCACCATTTACTTGGACTGCGACGTGCTCCAGGCGGACGGTGGCACCCGCTGTGCCTCGATCACCGGCGCCTACGTCGCGCTGGCGCTCGCCTGTGCGCGGCTGCAGAGCAAGGAGCGGATCGAGCGCTCGCCGCTCACCGGCTCGATCGCCGCAGTCTCCTGCGGCATGGTTGGCGGTGCCCCGCTGCTCGACCTCGACTATGGCGAGGACTCGAACGCCGAGGTCGACGCCAATGTCGTCATGACCGGTGAAGGCGGACTCGTCGAGGTCCAGGCCACCGCGGAGCGCACGCCGCTGTCGCGTGCCTCGCTCGACGAGTTGCTCGCGCTCGCCGCCGACGGTATCGACGAGCTGCGCGCCGCTCAGGAGCGGGTGCTCGCAGATCTGTCGTGAGGCTCCTGCTGGCCACTCGCAACGAGCACAAGCGTCGCGAGTTCGCACGACTGCTGCCCGGCTTTCAGGTGGACGCCCTGCCGGACGCGGTGATCCTGCCGCCTGAGGACGGCTCGACCTTCGAGCAGAACGCGCTCGGCAAGGCTCGTGCCGCCGCGGCTGCCACCGGCACGGTCAGCATTGCCGATGACTCGGGTATCGAAGCGGCGGCGCTTCAGGGCGCTCCCGGGGTGCGCTCGGCCCGCTACGCCGGAGAGGACGCCTCCGACGAGCAGAACCTCGCCAAGCTCTTGCACGAGGCGCCCGCCGGCAGTCCGCTTGCCTACGTGTGCGCACTTGCCTACGTCGATCCTGTGGATGGGGTGGAGCGGGTATTCGAGGGACGTTGCACGGGGCGTCTGGCCGAGCATCCTCGCGGCGAGGGGGGCTTTGGCTATGACCCAGCCTTCATGCCCGACGAGGAGGCCGGCGATGTGACGATGGCCGAGCTGAGCGACGAGCGCAAGGACACCATCAGCCACCGCGGGCGCGCAGTGGCTGCCCTGCATGCGTGGCTCACAACAGGTTGATCGCCGCCGAGATCCCCACAGCTACGCTCAGCGCCGCGTAGCCCGTATAGCCGGAGAGCAGTAGCAGCACCGCTGTGAGCAGCGCTATGAACACGGTCACGATCCAGGAGACGCGGGAGAGGTCCATCTCCCGCGTATTCTTCCCTGTTGTGCCCCCACCTGCTCGTCCGCCCGCTCCCGCCGCCGGTTTCAGGGATCGGCTCTCGACTTCAGAGGACGGGGCGAGGCCCTTTGGCGAGAGGCTTGCTGCGCTTGTGCGACGGCGCGAGTCGCAGATCGTGCTCGGTCTAGACCCCGATCCGATGCACCTCTGGCCCGAGATGGCTGCCGAGGGGCTGCCCAGAGAACGGCTGCCAGGAGAACGGCTGCCAGGAGAGCGGCCGCTGGAGGACGAGTTGCCAGGGGGAGGCCCGCGAGGAGGAGGAGGCGATCCACCGGTGGGCTCATTGCCGGCTGTGCGTGCAGCTCAGGCCGTGCGGGCACATTGCACCGCATTGATCGACGCGGCCGGACCGGCATGTGTGGCGGTCAAGCCTCAGCTTGCCCGCTTCGAGGCTCTGGGAGCACCCGGCTGGGCAGCGCTCGAAGCCGTCACCATCCATGCGCGCGAGGCGGGTCTGCTTGTGATCGCCGACGGCAAGCGCGGCGACATCGATGTGAGCGCACGCGCCTACGCACAGGCCCTGATTGGAGCGAGCGACACTCCATTTGGGTCCGTGGCGGGGCTCGGAGCGGACATGCTCACGGTCAACCCGCTGATGGGCTCTGACGCGCTTGAGCCGTTCATATTCACAGCGCGCGCCTCGGGCGCCGCGGTGCTCGTGCTCGTGCGCACCTCAAACCCTGGTGCCGCCGACGTTGAGGACCTGGAGGTTGTCGGCGGAGGTCGTGTTTGGGAGCGGGTCGCGATGCTTGTCGACACGCTCGGGGCAGACGGTGTCGAGGGGAGTGGCCTGAGCGATGTGGGCGCGGTCGTTGGCGCCACCGCGCCCGAGCACCTTGCGCGTGCCCGCGAGTTGATGCCCCACGCGATCTTCCTTCTGCCGGGGGTTGGTGCACAGGGAGGCCGCGTTGAGGACCTGGCTCCCGCTTTCGCTCCCGGTCGCGCCGGCGGGTTGATCAGCGCTTCGCGCTCGATAGCGGACGCCCATCGCGCTAGCGGGAGAGACCCAGCGCAAGCGGCCCGCGCTGAGGCCGAGCGCTTGCGCGAGCTCGCCTGGGCCCTTTCCGGCTCCTAACGGGGCGGGTCATCCGAAAAGTAGAATCATCCGCAAGGTAACGCCCGTCGCGGCTGAATTTATCCAGAATTTCTGCCGCACCGTGGCACGTCCGGTAGCCTCTGGGGAGCGCGTGGATGATCAGCCGGTCATAGCTCGTGCGGGAACGCGGATGCGGAGCATCAGATGATCATCACGGTCACGCTCAACGCGGCCATCGACAAGTCGCTCTCGGTGCCGAATTTCCGCCTCGGTCGGCGCCACCGTACCGTCGAGCAGCGCACGATGGCCGGCGGCAAGGGCGTCAACATCGCACGCGCCCTCAAGGCGCTCGGGCAGCCGGTGATTGCCACAGGACTGGCTGGGGGAGCGACCGGCACGCACATCGTCGAGCAGCTCACCGGCGAGGCGATCCTCAACGACTTTGTGCGCATTGGCGATGAGTCGCGCACGAACACGTCGGTGCTCGACCCAACCAACGGGGAGCAAACCGAGGTCAACGAACGCGGCCCTGCCGTCTCCGAGCAGGAGGTCGAGCTGTTTCAAGACAAGCTGCTCTACCTTGCGCGTGGCGCCGCCATCGTGGTGCTCGCCGGATCGCTGCCGCGCGGCGTTTCCTCCGAGCTCTACGCCGAGCTGATCCGCGACCTGCACAAGGTCGGCGTGACCACGGTGCTCGACACCGACGGCGATCCGCTGTTGCACGCCGTTCGCGCCGAGCCAGACGTCGTCTCCCCGAACATCCTCGAGGCCGAGGAGCTCGTCGGCCACGAGTTCTCCTCTGAGGAGGAACGCTTGCTTGCCGTACGCGAGATCGTCGCGCTCGGACCCCGGGAGGCGATCATGACGATGGGCGACGGTTGCGTCGCCGACGTGCTCATCGATGGCAAATCGTCCCTACGCCGCGCCCAGACCGAGCCGCGCGAGCCGATTGCCAAGCGCGGCTCAGGCGACGCCTTCCTCGCCGGCTATGTGGCCGCTCGCTACGAGGGTCGCGCGCCCGACCAGTGCCTACGCTTTGGCGTCGCTTGTGGGGCGGAGTCAACCGGACGGCTCGGTGCTGGGCTGATCGATCCCAAGGAGGCCCGGCGTTTGCTTGGCGAGGTGCAGGTCGGGGCCGTGGAGCTGCCGGTCGAAGTCAGCTAGTCCGACTGCCTGTTTACCCGCCGGCTACGTCTCGGCGCAGGAACACCAGATACGCCGCGAACAGGGACGGCAGCGCGTACAGCGCGCAGACCCACAGTGAGTGCAGCACTGGGGCCCAATCGGTCGGTGTGCGCAGCAGGCCTTGCCAGTTCTGGAACTGCTCGGTCAACAGGTAGGGCTTGATGCCTTCCAGGCCGGGGATGCCGGCGATTATGTAGAGCAGGATCACGATGCCCACCGCGCCGACCACCGACGCGGTGCTGTTGCGGGTGCTGGTGGACAGCAGCACCGCGAGCGACGCCACCGCGAACAGCGGGATCAGATAGCACGCGTTGGCGGCGATCACCAGCAAGAGGCCTTCGGAGGCCGATACGGTGCTTCCCGAGAAGGTTTTGATCGGGTTGAAGCCCCACGAGGCGATCCCGCCCACGCTCGCCACCGCCGCCGAGAGGAAGACGGCGATCGTCGCGTAGGTGAGCGCCGTCAGTGCCTTGGCGGCGAACACCTGGCCGCGGTCCACCGAGCGCGTGAGGATCGTCTTGAGGGTTCCGTTGCCGTCCTCGGCCGCGACGACGTCGCCGGCCACCAAGGACGCGATCAGGGGCAGGAAGAAGACCGACTCGAACAGCAGCATCAGGACTGGGGTGGCCAAGCCCGACTGGGTGATCTGGCCCGCGAAGATGCTGTCTCCACCGCCGTGGCGCGTGTGCACATCCTGCACGATCACGAAGATCAGGGGCAGGATCACGGCCAAGCCGAGGCCCATGTAAGTGCGCTTCTGGGCACGCAGCTTGCGTAGCTCCCAGCGGTAGACGGTGAGCGTCGAAGGGCGTCGTGCGCGAGCCGACGTCGCCGGCGCGGACAGGGGAGGGGAGGCGGCGACGCTGCTCATGGGCGAATCCCTCTCGATCGGCCGTCGTGAGATGTCGTCACGGTGCTCCCACCAGCGACTCTTTACTCGGAGGCGGACTGTCGCCGGCTGCCTGAGGCGATGCGCCTGCTCCATTGCTCTCCGTGAGACGGAAGAACAGATCCTCGAGCGTGGCCAGCTCGGGCGTGAGCGCGAGGATGCCGATGCCCGCCTGCCCGAGCGCGAGCGAGAGCGGGCCGACATCGCCCTCCTGGGCTTGGAAGGCGATCCCGTGAGGCCCGGCCATGGCGCGATCGACGCCCCGCTGCGCTTGGACTACCTGCAAAGCACGCGCGTCGTCGGTCGTGCGCAGGCGGTAGCCGGCCCCTCCCTGACGGCGCAGGTCGGCCAGGGCGCCCTCGTAGACGACTTTGCCGCGGTCCACGATCGCCACGCGATCGCACAGTTCTTGAACCTCGGGCAGTTGGTGGCTCGAAAGCAGGACCGTGATGCCTTCTTCGGCCAGGCGCCGGATCAAGGCCCGCATGTCGCGCATCCCCGCCGGGTCCAGACCGGTCGCGGGCTCGTCCAGGATCAGCAGACGTGGGCGACGCAGGAGCGCCGCGGCGATCCCCAGCCGTTGGCGCATCCCGTGCGAGTAGCCGCCCACCCTGTGCTTGCCCCGCGGCGCCAGCTCGACCACCTCCAGCACCTCCTCGATGCGATCGCGCGCGCCGTCGCCATCTAGCGCCGCGAGCAGTTCCAGGTTCTTGCGCCCGGTCATGTACGGGTAGAAGCGCGGCGCCTCGACGAACCCGGCGACTCCCTCGAGCGCCCGTGCACCCTCCCGCAGCGGGTCGCGTCCGAACAGCTCCACGACTCCTTCGCTAGGGGTGATCAGCCCCAGCGCCATCCGCAGCGTCGTCGTCTTGCCCGCGCCGTTTGGGCCGAGGAAGCCGTACACGTCACCGGCCCGCACGTTCAAGTCGATGTGATCGACGGCGAGAACGTCCTTATAGCGCTTGACAAGGCCGCGCGCCTTTACCGGCTGGGCCTCGGCGTCGGTCACGCTAGATGCCTCGTGCGAACGCCTCGATCGCGCTGGGTGTGACCGAGCCGGCGAGCAGGTAGCGCACGCCTGCGCGCTCGAAGGTCAAGAGCGTGCCGAGCTGAGTTGGTAGCTCGCTTGCGCTTGTGCCGTTGATATCGACCTTCGGCAGATTTTCCAGCTCGGCGGAGGTCGATTCCTTGCTGCCCGCCTTGACGGGGCTTTCCAGCAGCGTGATCGCGCCAAGGCCCTTGCCACTGGTGGTCACATGGGGTTTATCCCTGCTTGATGGAGAATCGGAAGCTCCCGAAGCGTGCTTTTGCGGAAGCGTGACTTCCTCGACCTTCGCGTTCGCGGGGGGCGTGAAGTCGAGCGTCGAGCTTTCGACCGGACCGTAGGAGATTTCGGTGGCCGCCAGTTCGATCACCGGCGAGGGGCTGCTGGTGGAATAGACGGCGGCGCGCAGCGGCGCCCCGTTGGTGGCGTCCCAGGAGAGCTCGGCACCGGCGATCAGCCCGCCATTTTCACGCGGGGAAACGCGCACCGTGTAGGCCGCCTGTCCGGCGACGTCGGTGGGCGTAGCGGCGGAGATATCGGCGTGCTTGCCTGCGCGCGTCAAGCCTTCTTCGATTTCGGCGACGCTTGGGATCTTGTGGCCGCTGTCCTGCTCAGAGGAGTTTTCGGGCTGAACCGCCTCGTCGGTCGTCGTTCCGAGCGTTTCGTCGCCCGATTCTTGCTTGGGCGTGTAGCGGTAGAGCGTGTTCGTCGCGGCGTCATACAGGGATGCCGTATGCCCGTCGTAGAGGATCTGGGTGTCGCCCTGTTCCGATTGCAATTCCAGGCGGGCTCTCCCGTTCGAGCCGATCCAAAGGCGCCCAGTGGCGCCGGTCAGCAACGGGCTCGATGTGAACTGGCCGGCTTCGCCGCTGCCGCCGTTTGCCAGGTTTGCCCCTTCCAGCAGATGGTTGGTGAACTGGATGCGCGCGCTCACGCCGCTCACCTTCGGCGCCGACAGCGCGTCGTGAACGGCATCCGCAAGCGGCTTTGGCGGCGGCGTCGGACCTGTGCCGACAGCCAGAGCAAGAGCGGTGGCGCCGGCACCGACGGCTATCACCACGCCGCACAGCAGCAACAGGCGAGAGAGGGGCAGGCGGCGCAGGATGTTCACGTGAGCACGTCCAGTGTCCGAAGCGAATTGAAACCTACCACCAGCGTAGCGGCCAACATAGGTCCTCCCTAAAGGTCACTTAAGAGAGCTTTCATCGAAAGTCCCGCCGCGATCTTGCGGGAATCACCCCGAGCCGGAGGCTCATGTATCGTGCCGATCCGATGATCTACGCATTCGTCGTCTTCTGGGTCGCCCTCGGGCTCGGCGTGTTCTTCGTCGCCATGCGCGGCGGGCCGCGCGGAGCGCGCCAGTCGCTGCACAGCGAATCCAAGCTGGGCCAGCGGGCCGTGATGCTCGTCGTGGCGCTCACGTTCGTCTTCGGGCTGGTCGTCCCCGCATTTGTGCTCATCGCCAACGGCAACAACAAGGCAAGCGCCGGCGTCGGCGGAGTCCATCTCAACGCCGAGCAGCAGCATGGCCGCGTGCTCTTCTCGGACTCCTGTGCGGTCTGTCACACCCTGCAGGGCGCCAACGCCGTTGGACGGGTCGGTCCCAACCTCGACATCCGCCTCGGCTCGGAGATCTCCACAGAAGCAGGCCGCAAGGCGCTGGTGCTGAGCGCGATCGCCGAAGGCCGCGCGCGCGGCAACGGAGACATGCCGGCGCAGCTCTACCAGGGTCACGACGCCGAATCGATCGCCGCCTTCGTGGCCGCCGTCGCCGGTCATTAGAGCGTTCCCGCAAAGTACGCAAGGTTTGATTCGAGCGGCCGCTGCAGCCGCCGGACACGCTGTTAGCATCGCCGCCGATGCCACGAGCTTCCGAGGCCCGTGCGTGGTGGGCCGATCTTGAGGACGTGCACGAGCGGATCGAGCGCCGTCACGCCAGTGAGCGCCGCGTTGCCACGCGTGCGGGTGCGAGCACAGCTCCAGCTCTGCATCGCGGCGTACGCGAAATCCGCCCGGGACAGCGCCTAATGCTCGTCGAGCGGGCGACTCCGGCCCCGACCGTGCGCACAGCGCGCCAGCGTCCGCGGCTGCCCGCAGCCCAGCGAGTAGGTCCGCGACCGGACAGAATCGCCGCCTGGGCCGTCGCGCTCGGCTTCTTGTTGGTAGCTGCAGCGATCCTCAGCGCTCACTAGCCGCCGCTCTGTGGCCAGGCGTCCAAGGCGGGCGCGGGGTCCATCCATTACGCTGGGCTCGATGGCCAAGAACGAGCAGCCCAAGAGCCGCGACGACGTCAAGGCGCTGGTAGCGGAGCGCGACATCCGCTTCATCCGCCTCTGGTTCACCGACATCCTGGGTCAGCTGAAGTCGTTCTCCGTCAACTCGCAAGAGCTCGACGACGCCTTCGAGGCCGGCATGGGCTTCGACGGCTCCTCGATCACCGGCTTCAACGCGATCGAGGAGTCCGACATGATCGCGATGCCCGACCCGAGCACGTTCGCGGTGCTGCCGTGGCGCCCCGAAGAGCAGGGGGTGGGGAGGATGTTCTGCGACGTCATCACCCCCGAGCGCACACCGTATGAGGGCGATCCGCGGCACGTGCTGCGGCGCGCTCTGGAGCGGGCGCAAGGGATGGGCTTCGACACCTTCAACGTGGGTCCCGAGCTCGAGTACTTCCTGTTTCGCGACAGCAAGTCCACCGAGGTGCTCGACAAAGGCGGCTACTTCGATCTGACCACGCTCGACGCCGGCACCGACGTGCGCCGCGAGACCGTGCTCGCGCTCGAACAGCTCGGCATCCACGTCGAGTACACCCACCACGAGGTGGGTCCCTCCCAGCACGAGATCGACATGCGCTACGCGCCCGCGCTGAAGATGGCCGACGACTGCATGACCTATCGCATCACAGTCAAGGAGTACGCGGTCAAGTACGGGTGGCACGCCACCTTCATGCCCAAGCCGCTGTTCGGCGAGAACGGCTCAGGGATGCATACCCATCAGTCGCTCTTCACCGATGGCAAGAACGCCTTCTATGACGCCGATGACCAGTACTTCCTCTCCGATGTGGGCAAGGCGTTCATCGCCGGCCAGCTCAAGCACGCACGCGAGATCTGCTCGATCTTCGCCCAGTGGGTCAACTCCTACAAGCGCCTCGTACCAGGCTATGAGGCGCCGGTGTACGCGGCCTGGTCGCGGCGCAACCGCTCGGCGCTCGTGCGCGTGCCGCTGTATCACCCGGGTAAGGAGCAGGCCACGCGCATGGAGCTGCGCTGCCCCGATCCGGCCTGCAATCCCTACCTGACATTCGCCGTGCTCCTGCAGGCAGGGCTGGAGGGAATAGAGAAGGGCTATGAGTTGCCCGATCCGATGGAGAAGAATCTGTACCACCTCACCGCCGAGGAGCGACGGCGGCTGGGCATCGAGCAGCTGCCCGAGTCGCTTGGCGAGGCGATCGAGATCACAGCGGAGTCCGAGCTCGTGCTGCGCACGCTCGGCGAGCACATGTTCAACCGCTATGTGGAGATTAAGCGCCAGGAGTGGGAGGACTATCGCGTGCAGGTCACCCAGTGGGAGCTGGACCGCTACCTGTCGATCCTCTAAGGGAGTCCTATCCGCAACAGTCGCTAGGATGCCGCGATCATGCGCCTGCGACTCCTCCCATTTGCTGCATCGGCAATAGCTGTCGTCGCATTCGCGGGCTGCGGAAGCAGCTCTTCGAGTAGCAACAACATTGCCTCCAAGGGCGCCGAGCAGATTCTCAGCGAAAGCAAGCTCGCCGCCGACAACGCCACTTCGGTTCACGTCTCGGGTTCGCTCAATAGCGGAGGTGCGCCTGTGACGCTCGACCTGAATCTCGTGTCAGGCGTGGGTGCTCGCGGCGAACTCTCCGAGAATGGCGCGAGCTTCAAGCTGATCCTGCTTGGCAGCACGGCATATATCAGCGGCAGCCCCGCCTTCTATCGCAGCCTCGGCGGCTCCGCGGCGGCCCAGCTGCTCGACGGCAAGTGGCTCAAGGCCTCGGCCTCAAGCGGCGAATTCGCCTCGTTCGGATCGCTCGCCAACATGCGCCAGCTGCTCGACACGACGCTCGCCAGTCACGGCGTGCTCGCCAAGGGTGCCACCACGGTTGTGAACGGTCAGCAGGCAATCGCCCTCACCGGCACCTCCAAGAGCAGCACGCTCTATGTGGCCACGACCGGAAAGCCCTATCCGCTCCAGATCACCAAGGGTGGCTCGGAAAGCGGGAAGATCGACTTCGACAACTGGAATAAACCGGTCACGATCACCGCGCCCTCGAACTCGGTCGATCTCGCCGAACTGAAGGCGCTCGCCGGTCACTAGACGTTTGCTGTGCAGGCCCTCGCGCGGACCAGGCGGCAGGCTTCTTGGTTGGGCCTAGTCGCGCGCGACGGAAGGCGGGATCGGGCAAGCGATCGGGCGCATCGGCGATACGCGCCAGTGCATAGCCTGAAGCAAGTGCCCGAATGACGTTGGGTGTCTTGGCGCGATCGCCTGCAGTAGCCCGATCACGCTGCTGGCTTGACGTTCATAGCGCTCTGTGCCGGTGAGCTGTGCAAGGCGCAGCAGCCCCATCGCGGCGCTCGAGCCGCCCGCTGGGATCGGCGAGTCCTCGAGCTCCTTACGCCTGACGATCAACTGCTCGCCATCCACGGCGGTTGAGAAGAAGCCGCCGTTCTCAGGGTCTGAGAAGCGCTCGATCAGCTCGTCAGCGAGCGCTGTGGCATGTGACAGCCAGCGCTCCTCGCACGTCGCCTCGAACAGCGCGACAAGCGCCTCCAGCAAGAATGCGTAGTCCTCGAGGTAAGCATCGATCTTTGCCTCTCCGCTGCCGTAGGTCCTCAACAGCCTGCCCTCGGTGGTGCGTAGCTCTCGCAGCACGAACTCGGCGCACGTGACCGCCGCCTCCAGGAACACCCCACCCGCCTCGGCAAGCGCTGAGATCATCAGCGCGTTCCAGCTCGTCAAGCGCTTGTCGTCAAGGGCCGGCCTCATCCGCTCAGCACGGGCCTCGAGCAGCCGTACTCGAATCCGCTCGCGAGTCGGCCCGTCCGGTCGAGGGCCACGGTCCTCGAGCACGTTCAAGCCGGGCTCGGGATGGTGTGGGTCGATGAAGTTCCCCTCCTCGCTGGCACCGAGCCAGCGGATCCCAGCATCCGCGTCCTCGCCGAGCACACGCTCAAGCTCAGCGGTCCTCCACACATAGAAGCGCCCCTCAACGCCGTCGGAATCGGCGTCAAGCGCGCTGTAGAAGCCACCCTCAGGACCTCGCATCTCGCGCAGCGCCCACCCCAAGGTGTCGTGGCACACATCAAGCAGCTCCTGATCGCCGGACAGCTGGAAGCCATGTAGATAGGCACGCGCAAGCAGCGCGTTGTCGTAGAGCATCTTCTCGAAGTGCGGCACCGTCCATGTCTGATCGACCGCATAGCGGTGAAAGCCGCCGCCGATCTGATCGTGGATGCCCCCGCCTGCCATCGAGCGCAGGGTGTACAGCGCCATTTGGGCAGGGGGTGCGCCCGCCGCGAGTGGATCCGGGGCGGTGGGGGAGAGTGGGGAGGCGTTGGAGGGGGAGGATGGGTCGTTCCCTCGATGCTCCGCGGCTCGGCACATCAAAAACTCGAGCACCGAAGCCTGGGGAAACTTCGGGGCTCCCCCAAAGCCCCCGTGCAGCGCGTCGAAGGACCCTTTCAACCTCTCCACGGCAGTATCGAGCGAGGCCTCCTCGAAGGGCTCCCCCACGGGCCTCAGAAGGGCTCCACCGGAGAGCCGTTCGCGCAACTGCTCACCGCTCGCCTTGATCTCCGCTCCACGCTCGCCCCACGCTTCGGACACGGCGAGCAGCACCTGGGTGAAGGACGGCATTCCCGGGCGGTCCTGGGGCGGGAAGTACGTGCCTCCATAGAACGGCAATCCCTCCGGGGTCAGGAACACGTTCAATGGCCAGCCGCCGTGGCCGGTCATGCCCTGCACCGCCTCCATGTACAGCGCATCGACGTCAGGTCGCTCCTCGCGGTCCACCTTCACGCACACAAAGCTCTCGTTCATCAGCTGTGCCGTGCGCTCGTCCTCGAAGGACTCTCGCTCCATGACATGGCACCAGTGGCAGGAGGAGTAGCCGATCGACACGAGCAGCGGCACGTCGCGCTCTCGGGCTTGCTCGAGCGCCTGCTCTCCCCACGGCAGCCAGTCGACAGGGTTGCTCGCGTGCTGGCGCAGATACGGCGAGCTCTCGGCGGCGAGCGCGTTGGCCATCTAGCTCAGGGTAGTCGCGCGAGCGTGGGCGCGGGAAAGCGCAGACTCATCGCCGGCCAGCTCAGCGGTGCGCGCCCGCCCGCGCTGGCGAGCTTCACCTTGGCCAAATCCACATTGAAGCGTCGTCCACCCAAGCTCCCACTCACCCGCGCGCTCGCGCCGATGCGGATCGTTCCGCGCGCCGCCTGGGAGCCTTCTACGCGCAGGTCAGCCGCCAGCAGGTGGCCGTCCTGTACGGGGAAGCTCCCCGTCAGTTGTACGCCGTTCACGAACGACAGCCCATATAGCTGCAGCGCCGAGGACGTGATCTGCGCGAAGCCGCCGCGCAGGCCGCCGAAGCTCGAGCCGCTCGGCAGTTCCTGATCGGCCTGCAGCGTGGCGCCGACCACCTGCCGTTCGAGGTCGATGATCGTGTCGAGCACCACCGCCAAGGTGCTTCCCGCACGGCCTGAAACGCCGCCGACCGCTTTGACGAGCTTGAGCTTCGTCGGGGTGATCGGGGTTGGGCTGAACGGATTCGCTGTCGTCTTGCACGGCTCTGCGGTGCCACTCGTGAAGAAGGCAGTGACAGCCGCCTGCGCACAGCCGCTGAAGTCGGTGCCGAGGACCGAGTGCCCTGTATAAGGCACCACTATGAGCTGTGCTCCAGGGACGCGCGCGGCCACCGCCTCGGCGCCCGAGGTCGGCGTTCTCAGGTCCTGTGCGCCAGAGAGAATCAGCATCGGCACGCTTGGGAGGGGACTCACGGCGGGGGGCGCCGGTGCGACGTTCGGCCATTGCGCACAGCCCGGCAGCACGCTATCGGCCCAAGCCACGCTCGCGTCGAACGGATAGAAGGCCGCTGCGGGCAGCGCGTGCAGAGCGCTGAGTCCTTCGGCGAGCCGTGTGCTCGGCGGCGCTGAGCGTTGCCACGGGAACGACGCCTCTTCGCAGGTGGTGTCGATGAACAACGCTTCATCGATGCCATCAGAGCTCGCCAGGGGCGTGCCCGGCAGGCTCTCTCCTCGGTCGTCTACGGTCACGGGTGCGGGCTTCGGGCTCCGCTTGCTACTTGTGGCTGCCACCGGCGTGCCCGGCAGATTCGGGATCAAGCCCTCCGAGAGCAGGTTCAGGCGCAGCAGCGGGGCCGGGTCGCCTCGCAGCGCCGATTGCACCGAGGCCGGCAGTAGAGCGCGCAGGGCAGGGTTCAGGTCACCCGCACCGATCAGATTCAACAGATCCACGTTGGACAGGGTGGAGCGGTGACGGTGGCCGGATCCGTCGTACACATAGCCGTTCAGCGCATGCTTCTGCAGCCGAGTCGCCAGACGGGCGACGTCGCCAAGTGGGTTTGAGGTGATGCCGGCGCACGTTCCCCCCGAGCACAGCTGTTCGAACACCGGCTTCATCGCTTGGAGCATCGACACAGAGAACGGGTCAGATCGTTCGGGCGGCACGACCGAATCGAGTACCAGCGCTTCCACGTTCTGTGGGTATCGTTCGGCGTACTCGAGTGCCACCTTGGTGCCGTAGGAGACTCCGAAGAGCACGAGCTTTTCATAGCCGGTCGCCTGGCGGATCGCCTCTACGTCGGCCACCGATTCCTGGGTTGTGTAGGACCCGCGCGTGGCGCCGACCTGAAGCGCGCACCGTTCAAAGGCCTGCCCGATCTGACCAAACGCTTCGGTGCCTTCAAGCGCGGAGCACGCGAGGGGGCCCGAAGCTCCCGTGCCCCGCTGGTCGAACACGAGCAGATCACGCGAGCCGAGCGCGGGAGCCATCTCCTTGGCCATCGTCGCCGCGAGTGGGAGCGCAGCCTGACCCGGACCGCCCGCCAGTCCGAGGACCGCCGCGCGACTTGGTGTCGCACCGGCCTGAGCGCGCTCGATGCTCAAGCCAACCGTCCCTGGGATCGCTGCGCCGCGGTCAAGTGGCACGCCGAGCGTCGCGCAGGAGAACCCGACTTCGGTCGAGCACGGCGCGAATGTCAGAGCGGCGGCCGAGGCGGCCTGCACAGGTGCAACGGCTGCTGAGGCGAGCGCCGCGCCGAGTACCAGTATCAAGATCCGTCGCAACACAGCGCCAGACGTTATCGAGACATCCCTACAAGCCCTGCCCGGGGGCTCTTGTGCGGCTTCGGCTCGCCGTCCCTGCGCCGCGAGTCAACAGCGACGCCGCTCAAGGGCGCCCATCGAGCACATACCGCAACAACGCCGGCGCGCCGCCCGAGCGCAACCTTTCGAACCGCTCGGTGCTCGCCGTCAGACTCTCCAAGCGCGACTCCCCGGCGAGCGTTGAGCCGTCATGTTCGAGTTCTGCCGCGCCAGCGGTCGTGAGATGGACATGGTGGCCGGTGAGCATGCCCGTCAGCCTTCCATGGGCGATCGCGATAGTGCCGTGCGCCGCCGCCGATCCACCGATCCACAGCTTGGCGACTCCATCTGAAATGGTGCCCGACACGATGACGCCCGGCACATAGGAGTAGCCATGCAGCACTTGTGTGCCATCGGCGATCCTGCACCAGCCGGCGAGTAGACCGCCGGAGTCGGCTGAGGGGCCTTGGAGCGCGTCTTCCCCACCGGACTGCCCGAGCAGCGTCACGAGTAGCTGGCGGCTGCAGTCCGCAAGCGTCAACACCGCCGCATCGAGGGTGCGCGACGCTAGGCCACGAGCGCCTCGCGTGAGTGGCACCGCGGCCAGATCGAGCGGCGGCAACGGCGTTGGCAAGGCGAGCGGGGGCGGAGTCTTGTCCTTGCACTGCTCGACGGGCTTGCCGGCGAATAGGGCTTGCAGCGCATCCTGGGCGCAAGAGGTCGGATCCGAGCCGAGCACGGAGTGTCCTGTGTTGGGTACTACCAGCAATTGCGCGTCGGGGATTTGCGCTGCCACCTCACGGGCGTTGGCGGTAGGCGTGCGCAGGTCATCCGCACCGCTCAGGATCAACGTCGGCACATTTGGCAGAGGCGCTTCGTCGACTTCTGGGCCTGCGGATGCGAATGGCCAGGACGCACACATCGGCACATCGCTCAACGCGAGCGCATTGGCTTGAGTAAACGGGGCGAAGACGTTCGAAGGCTGCACTCGGAGTGATGCGACAGCTTCGTTCAGACGTGCCCGTGGGCTCGCGGAGCGCATCCACGGGAACACGCTCTCTTCGCAGATCGTGGAGTAGTACAGCGGCGTATCGAAGCCCTCGCTCAGACTTTCTTCCCCTTCCGCTTCTTCGCCACTGTTCGCACGCGCGATCAGCCGGGTGAGGGCTGCCGTGTGCCCCCTCGCCGCGGAGCGCACCGCCGCAGGGAATTCCGCGCGTAGGACCGGGTCGAAGTCTCCAGCCATCAGGATTCCCAACAGGTCATTTGCCGATATGCGCGCTGTTTCCGCATGGCCCTCGGCGTCGATGAAGCGCCCACTCACCAAGCCGCCGCCCATGCGCTTCACGAGCCGTGCGAGGTCGCCCACGGGTTCGGGTGTGATGTGCGCGCATGCCCCCGCCGAGCACAGCTGGTGCAGGATGCGGCTCACGGCCGCGAAGGTGGTCTCGTTGAACGCGTCGCGGCCGGAGGGCGGCACGACGGAGTCGAGCACAAGTGCCTCGACGTGATTTGGATACTCCTGGGCGTAGCGCTCGGCGACCTTTGTCCCATAGGAAGTCCCGTACAACACGAGCTTTTCATAGCCTCCCGCTTGACGGATCGCCTCAATGTCAGCCACCGTGTCAGCCGTCGTATAGAGGCCGTGCGTCTGGCCAATCTGCCCGGCGCAGATTCCCACAGCGGCTGGAGTCAGGCCGCGTTTGAGGTGTTCGAAGGCGGCACAGGAGAGCGGATTGGAGAGGCCGGTTCCGCGCTGGTCGAAGACGATCAGGTCGCGTGTGGAGACGATCGGGCCGAGGAGCTGGACGAAGTCGCTCATGAACGGGATCGCTGCCTGCCCTGGGCCACCGGCGAGCGCGATCACAGCATCTTTGGATTCCCCCACCGGCGAGCGGTGACGGCGCATCGCCAGGGTGATCGTTCCTGGAATCGCTCCGCTCGGATCCACCGGCACGGTCAGGTGGCCACACGCCACTTCGTTGGATTCTCCGCAGGGCTGCCACGCTATCTGGGCCTGCGCGGCGACCGCCCACAGTGCCGAGAACGCGATCGTCGCCGAGAACGCGATCGCGAGTGTCCTGGCGGCTCGTCGCACCAATCGGAATCTAGCGAACCGTGTAGGCTCGCGCTCCAGTGGCAATCGATCGCCAACCAATCCTTGCGCCAGCCGCCCCCGCTGCCATCGGTCCGTACAGCCACGCCGTGCGCGCCGGCTCGCTGCTCTTCTGCTCGGGACAGCTTCCGCTTGATCCCGCGAGCGGAGAGATCGTGGGGGAGGGCGCGGCCGAGCAGGCACGTCAGTGCCTTTCGAATCTGACGGCCGTCTGTGACGCGGCGGGTGCATCGCTGTCTGACGCGGTGCGCCTCACGGTCTACATGACCGATCTGGCGGCGTTCGCCGAGGTGGGCGAGGTCTACGCGATGTTCTTCCCGGACTCACCTCCCGCGCGGGTAGCCATTGGTGTGGCGGCCTTGCCACGCGGCGCCCAGGTCGAGATCGACGCGATCGTCGCCTTGTAGGGTCGCTCTAAGCAGGCTCGGCGCCGTGGAGCGCGCGGGTCAAGAGCTGCCATAGGGTGGCGCGCTCGGATGGGTCGAGCGCCTGCAGCACCTCGTCCTCGATGCCTTCCTGAGCCCGCTCGGCGTCCGCGAGTGCCGCGCGTCCCGTCTCGGTCAGCTCGACAAGATGGCGTCGGCGATCGTGGGGGTCGCGCAGGCGGGCCACATGGCCCTCCTCCTCGAGCTCGTTGAGCAGCAGCACGACGTTGTTGGCGTCCATGCAGAGCGCCTCGGCGAGCTCCTGTTGGGGGGCTCCGTCGTGGTCGCGCAGGTAGCTGAGTGCCATCAGCAGGCGCAGGTGCATGCCCAGCAGCTCCTCGCTGCTACGCCGGTAGACCTGCTTGGCCAAGCGCGTCAGCAGCACCATCGATCCCGGAGCACATGAGGTTTGAGCAGTTTGAGCATCTACTCCCATGACCGCCCGATTGTACCACTATGTAGCGACCATCACAAGTAGATGGATAATACTTGCGTCAGTGATTATCCATGCTATGGTGTTCCACTTCGCCACTGCCGAAGGAGCCACATGAGTCACACCGTCGCCACCGCACAAACCGAGATCGACCAGCATTCAACCACCAGGACAGACGCCGAGAGCAAGCGTGAGCGTCGTCGCTGGATCGCGTTGGGAGTGCTGTGCCTCGGCCAGCTGATGATGGTGCTCGACGCGACGATCGTGAACGTCGCGCTGCCTTCGATTCAGCACGACCTGCACTTCACCCAGGGCAACCTCACATGGGTGATCGACGCTTACCTGATCACCTTCGGCGGCTTCCTGCTGCTCGCGGGCAGGATGGGCGATCTCGTCGGCCGTAAGAGGGTCTTCCTCACAGGGCTCGTTCTGTTCACCGCCGCCTCTGTCTTGTGCGGCGTCTCCGACAGCCAGACGATGCTGATCGGCGCGCGCTTCGTCCAGGGAATCGGCGGCGCTGTGGCCTCGGCAGTGATCCTCGCGATCATCGTCACCGAGTTTCCCGAGCGCGCCGAGCAGGCAAAGGCGATGGGCATGTACGCGTTCGTCTCCGCGGGAGGGGGTTCGATCGGGCTGCTCGCCGGGGGCGCGCTCACGCAGTCGCTCGACTGGCATTGGATCTTCTTCGTGAACGTGCCGATCGGCGTGATCACGTTCGTGCTCGGCTCGGCTCTGATCGAGGAGAACAGGGGCATAGGTCTCGCCGGCGGCGTCGACGTCGCCGGGTCGGTCCTGATCACGCTCGCGACGATGCTCGGCGCCTTCGCGATCGTCAAGTCGACCGAATACGGCGTTCTCTCTGCGCGCACGCTCGGCGTGGGCGGGGCCTCGCTGGTGCTACTCGGCGCGTTCTTCGCCTTGGAGGCACGCATCTCCAACCCGATCATGCCGCTAAGGATTCTGCGGCTGCGCACGTTGATGGGCTCAAGTCTCGTCCGTGGTCTGCTCGTCACAGGGATGTTCTCGGCCTTCTTCCTGGGGGCGCTGTACCTCGAGCGCGTGCTCGGCTACAACGCAATCGACACCGGGCTGGCGTTCATGCCTTTGACGATCGCGATCGCCGCGCTGTCGATGGGTCTCGCGGCGAAGGCCGTCACCCGCTTCGGCTCGCTCAACACGCTGGCGGCCGGCCTCGCCGCGATCGCCGCCGGTTTGCTGTTGCTCGCGACTCAAGGCGTGCACGCAAGTTACTTCCCCGGCCTGTTCTTCGCGTTCCTGCTGATCGGGCTCGGCGCGGGCGCCTCGTTCTTGCCACTGCTCACGATGGGAATGGCCGATGCGCCGGCGCAGGACGCTGGACTCGCGTCGGGGATCATCAACGTCTCGGTCCAGCTGTTCGGCGCGATCGGCCTGGCGACGCTAGGGGCGATCGCGACCGACCACACGAAGACGTTGACCTCCGGCGGGCACTCACTTGCCAGCGCGCTCACCGGGGGTTACCACCTCGCCTACCTCGTCGCGGCCATATGCGTGGGGCTTGGAATCCTCGCCGCGTTCCTGATCCTGCGGCCTCCCGCGCCCACGGTGGCGCAGGAGGTCGAGGAGCTCGAGCGCGACTTCGAGTGGGCTACCGCTAGCGCTCAGACCGCAGAGCAGCTCGTCTGATCTTGCCGCTGACGGTCTTCGGCAGCTCAGCGGCGAAGTCGACGATTCGGGGGTACTTGTAGGGGGCGGTTTCGCGCTTTACGTGCTCCTGTAGCTCGGCGACCATCTCGGCGGATGGCTCATACCCGTCTCGCAGTACGACGACCGCGCGCACGACGGCTCCACGCTCCTCGTCGGGCGCCGCTACCGCTGCGGCTTCTGCCACCGCCGGGTGGGCCACCAGCGCTGACTCCACCTCGAACGGGCCGATGCGGTAGCCCGCGGAGATGATCACGTCATCGGATCTGCCCTCGAAGTGCAGATATCCGTCCTCGCCCTCGCCCACCCGGTCCCCGGTGTGCCAAGGGCCGCCCTCGCGGCGGTCCTCAACGATCCAGCTCCCATCGGCCTGCCTACGCACGCCTTCGCCCAGATAGCCAAGGAAGAATGTCGGCACGCTCGTCGGGTCTGCCACAAGCTCACCCTCGAGCACGCTCAGTCGTGTGTCGGGCAGCGCCCTACCCATAGAGCCGGCCCGTGCTGGTACGCCGATCCCCATGCCGGTCATCTGTCCCGTCTCGGTCTGGCCGTACCCGTCACGGATGTCCAAGCCGGTCGCTTTCCTCCACGTCCTGAGCACCTCCGGGTTGAGCGCCTCGCCCGCGGCCACCATGCCCTTCAAGCTCGGCAGCGCGCGCAGCGTGGCTCGCTTGGCGATCACGCGGTACTCGGTCGGGGCCATGCACAGCACGCTCACTCGCTCCCGTTCGATCAGATCCAGGCGCTCGCTCGGGTCGAAGCGCGCGTCGTGAAGCAGAGCCGGAGCGCCCATCAGCCACGGCGCCATGAACACATTGCGCGCCGACTTGCTCCAGCCGCTCGCCGCAGTGCACCACACCAGCTCGCCCTTGCGAGCACCGAGCCAGTGCTCGGCTTGCACACGCTGCCCGTACAGGTAGCGCTGTCCGTGCACGACCGCCTTCGGCTCACCCGCCGTGCCGCTCGTGAACGTGATCAGCGCCGGGTCGCTTTCCTCAAGCTCGGCGTAGGGAGCCTCGTTCTCCTTGAACAGCGACTCATCAGGTACGAACAGCACCGGGCATTGCGGTGAGGCCGCCTCGATCTCAACGCGGTTGCGCTGGTCGGCCACGATCAGCGAGGGGCGCGCCACCTCCAGGCGCAGGCGCAGGTCCTTGGCGCGCAGCTGCTCGGTGCAGGGCAGCACCACTGCGCCGATGCGAAAGCAGGCCATCATGGCCCACACCCACTCGGGCCTGTTGCCGATCAGTGTCATCACGATATCTCCGCGCCCTACGCCTCGCCGCGCAAACTCTCCCGCCAGCCGCGCGCCGCGCTCTGTCACCTCGCCGAAGCTCCACTCCCGCCGGCTGCCGTCGCGCGCGAGCTCGACAAGCGCAAGGTGCTCGTTGGGTTGTGCTTCCAGGACGTCGCGGGCGAAGTTCACAGCGTCGCAGTCTGCCACGGCGCGGTGTCGCGGTCTGCCACGAAGCGCCGCCCAGGTATCCTGCTCAAAAGCGACATAAGCGCAGATTCCCGACCCTGGAGCGTTCTCGACAATGGCCGTAGCCCCCGCCCCCTTTACCGAGAAGACCGACGAGCAGAAGGCCATCACCGAGATGGTCCATCAGTTCGCCGACGAGCAGATCCTCCCCAACGCCGAGCACTACGACCACGAGGATCAGTATCCCGAGCCGATAGTCGAGCAGATGAAGGAGCTCGGCCTGTTCGGGGTCACTATCCCCGAGGAGTACGGCGGGATGGGTCTCGACCTAACCACCTACGCGATGATCGTCGAGGAGCTCTCGCGTGGCTGGATCTCGATCTCCGGCGTGATCAACACCCACTTCATCGGCTCCTACCTGCTGATGAAGTTCGGCAGTGACGAGCAGAAGCAGAAGTATCTGCCGCGGATGGCCACCGGCGAGATCCGCGCCGCCTTCTCGTTGTCCGAGCCCGAGCTGGGCTCCGACGTGCAGGCGATCAAAACCGCCGCCAAGAAGGGCGAGGACGGCAAGTACGAGATAAACGGCCAGAAGATGTGGGTCACCAACGGCCTGATGTCCGACCTCGTGTTCGTGCTCGTCAAGACCGACCCCGAGGCCCAGCCGCGCCACAAGGGCTTCACCTGCTTCATCGCCGAGAAGGAGGGGGGAGTCTCCAAGAACACGGGCGACTACGCCGGCCTGATCGTGCCAGAAAAGCTCAAAAAGATGGGCTACAAGGGCGTCGAGTCCACCGAGCTCGTGTTCGACGGCTACCGCTGTCCGGCCGAGAACGTCCTCGGTGGCGAGGACGCGGGTCTCAACAAGGGCTTCGCGCAGATGATGGATGCCCTGGAGGTCGGTCGCGTCAACGTCGCCGCCCGCGGCGTCGGCATCGCCCAGCGTGCGCTCGAGCTCGGCCTGCGCTACTCCCAAGAGCGCAAGACGTTCGGCAAGCCGATCGCTGAGCACCAGGCGATTCAGTTCAAGCTCGCCGACATGGCCACCCAGGTGGACGCGGCCCGTCTGCTCACGCTGCGCGCGGCGCGTTTGAAGGACGCGGGCGAGCGCTCTGACCTGGAGGCCGGTATGGCCAAGCTGTTTGCTTCCGAGGCCGGCCGCTTTTGCGTCGAGGAGTGCTTCCGCATCCACGGCGGCTACGGCTACTCCAAGGAGTACGAGATCGAGCGGCTTTACCGCGATGCGCCGCTGCTGTTGATCGGCGAGGGTACCTCGGAGATCCAGCGCATGGTGATCGGTAAGAAGCTCCTACAACGACACAAGATCTGATGCCTTTGTCGATGAGACGGGACTCAAGGGGAGGTAGCCGATGAGCGGCGACGCAAAGACCTTGATCGAGACCGCCGCGCGGCGCTTCGTGGAGGAAGTTCCGGCGCTGGCGCCAATGACGCTCGTCGTAGGCGTCGAGCTACACGGACGCGGCGACGTGCAGCACTTCCGTCTGCAGATGCCGGAGATCCAGGTCACCAAGGGGCCTGCCGACGACGCGCGCATCAATGTCGAAATGCGCCGCGAGTTCTTCAACATCATGGCCACCGAGGGCAAGGTGCCAGACTGGATCGAGGCCTTCACCTACGGCAAGGCCAAGGCCACCGGTCCCACCCAGTTCCTGAAGCTAATCTCAAACGTCGTCGACAAGCATCAGGAACGAGAACGCCTCAAGACGGCTCGCAAGCACTCCTGATCAACAAGAACGCTGCGTCTGTTCGACGCAAAGCGTCTAGACGTCCGATGGGCAAGCCAGACAAGGACGCAGGGAGCGAAGTGTGCTTCTGCACATGAGCGACCGAGGACGCAGTATGGCGCCGCCCAGCGGACGTCTAGTGGTAGGCGAGGATCTGCTGCGCCAAGAACGCCAATGAGGCGATCATAAAGACGCACATCACAATGAGTGAGAAGTTTTCGCTCACGGTCTGCATACCATAGCGCTGACGGTGGTCATCGGGGTCGGTCCTCGTCCTGGCTCACGGCACGTGGTACGGCGGTGAGCTGCCGAGCACGGTCCCGCTAGCACTGAGGGCTCGGCTCTCCACATATGTTGCGTCGCTCGTCAGGGTCGCGCTCGTTTGAAAGCCATCCTTGGGCACGGTCGCAAGCGGCGTCAGCGAGCTGGTGGAGGTACCCGCGAGCAGCTGCCACGATGCCACTTCCGTCGCCCCGTTCCAGCTCGTCAGCACGACGATGCTCGCTCCGTCGCGTTTCGCGACGATCGCCGGCGAGCTTGGTGGATGCCCGCTCCATGGCGACAGGTAAGTGCGGAAGTCCTGGACGTTGGGTCCGAGCTCCCCGTCGAGCAGCACTCCGCCGGCCGCGTCGTACTCGGTGAAGTTGGGCAGGTTCCCGTAGCCCATCACCCAGTTGCCTTCGGGGAGTTTGAGCGTGTTGCCCTGGGCGGGAGCCAGCAGTGTCTTTGTCGGGTTGACGAACGCCTTCACGAGCGACACCGTCTTGTTCGTGTAGTCAGGCTTGAGCAGCACCCCGCGCGACTGCTTCTCCTTGGGCGGAGTCGAGCCATTGTCGAACACGGAGATCAGGCCCCCGGGCTGCCATTCGGCGTCATGCTGCCAGTAGGTTCTTGTGCCCGGGCCGAGCTTGAAGGTCGAGTGGGCGCCCCCGAGCTGCCAGTTGAAGGTGCCGGTCCTGATGTTCACGTCATACAGCGTCCACGAATTGCGCGCCGAGAGCAGCACGTCGTCGGAGGTTCCGGGATCCACCGAGTTGATGTGGATGTAGTCCCACGGGTAGTCGTTGCTCGGGACCGTGTTGTATGAGTCGTGCAGGGGGATATGCCCGAGCGCGTGCCACTCCCACATCACCAGGCCCGTCTTCACGTCGATCTCCTGCACGACCGAGTCGGTCAGCACGCCATCTGAGGGGCCATGTACAGAGGTGAGGCTCATGTGGATCGGGTCGAACGAGTCGATCCAGGCAGTGCCCTGCGGCGTGAGCAGAATCTCGTGCAGGTCAGCCTTGTAGCCGTTGCCTGCCCTTACTTTGGCCACGGGCTGGTATGAGCTGTTGTAGATCTCATCTTCGCCCTGGCCGAACCCGACCTTCAGGATGCGTCCCTGCCACCAGGTGAGCACCGGCTTGCCTTCGTACTGTTGCACCTGGAAGTTGGTCGACTCGTCCCCCGGCGGCAGCGGATGGAACCAGACGAGCGCGCCATTCTGTTCTGAGATCAGTGGCCCCGGAGAGCCCTCTCCTTGGTAAGGCGCGAGAAACAGGTCGCCGGGTGAGGCCCCCGGCCGGGCGGGCGTCGTTAGCTTCACTGTCGAGGGGGTCAGCGTTGGCGCCGAGGCATAGTGCTGCACGTCGTGCGCGTCACCCGGGTTGTTCGGAAACTCCACCTGGCTCACGTTGTCCTGGTGGGCGACCGTGAACACGGTCGTGACGGGCCTTTCCGGTGTGCCGGACCCAATGCCGACGAGCGCGTGCACGGCCACCTGCTCGCCAGACTTGAAGGGGGAGTTGGGTACGAAGCTCATTCCCGTGCCCGTCGAGTAGCGCTCGAGTTTGCCTGCGTGGTTGCCGCTGCGCGAGCCCACCACGCTCACATCCGCAGCGGTCGTCCCGGGTTCCCCGAGGAAGCTGATCTGGGTGTCGGGTGAGGCGTCCTCCGTGCCCGGCTGGGGTGATACGGCCACCGAGTTCGCCTGGGCCTCACTCGTGTCGGCCGTCGGCGTGAGCGCACCCACGGCCGCGTGCGAGGAGCCCGTGCCACCGCACGCTGACACGCCCACGCACAGCATCATCGCCGCCATCGTCGTTGCCGCGCGTATCGTCATCTCTCCTCCTGCACCGTGAACGGGTGAGAGGTTCCGATCACCCGGCCGTCGGCATCGATTGCCTCGAGCTTGAAGCTCTTATAGTTCGGTGGCACTGGAATCGCCGTCTCGAAGCCGGACCTGGCGGCGCTCGCCACGGCCGGCAGTTTACCGTCACCGGTGCCGGTCAGTACCCGCCAGGATGCGACTTGGGTGGCGCCGTTCCAGCTTGCGTACACCGTAGTCTTGCCGCCCGTCGTTTGGCGAGCGGCGCCCGCGGGCGGGTATAGCGGCTTGCCGACCCATGGCTCGAGCGTCTCGCGGTAGCTCAGATCGGGACCGGGGAAGCTCGCCTGCAGGAGCTGTTGTCCCGAGCTGCTGTACTCCGAGAAGTACGGTTCCGAGCCCCAGCCGACAAACGTGTTGCCATGGACCAGTGGCTGTGTGTCGCCCATGTATTCGGTTTCGAACTTGTCGCCGCCAGGGTACTGGGCGACCAGTGTCGCCTTGCGCGCGCTCTGGTTCAGTGCGAGCACGAGCCCGCGCGACGGACCTGTCGCCGGGACGGAGGTGCCGCCGCCGGTCAGCTGGCAGCAATGATCGTCGAACATCGTGACCGTTGAATCGGAATGCCCGCCCACCCCGAACGCCACGTCGTGCTGCCACTGGAAGTCCGCACCGGGGCCGAACTTGAAGCTGGAGCGCTTGCCGCCGAGCGTCCATTCGAGCTTGCCACTGTCGATGTTGACCAGGTAGGCGGCCCAACTGTTGCGCATCGAAACAAGGAAGCTGCCGGTGCCGGTCAGGGCGATCGAGTTGACGTGGTAGGCGTCCCACGGGAACCCGTTGGTGGGCACGCTGGCATATGAGTCCTGCAGCGGAATGTGGTCGAGCGCGTCCCAACTGCGCAGCAGCTTGCCGCTCTTGAGGTTGTACTCCTGCACCGCCGAGTCGATCAGCGCCCCGTTATAAGCGCCGCCGTAGCTCGAGAGGTTCTTGGCCACGTTCTTGTTCGCGGTGACCCAGGCGTCTTCTCCGCTGATCACGAGCTCGTGCAGCGTGAGCACCCAGCCATCCGCGCCTTTCAGATGGGCGACTGGCTGATAGTGCTGATTGACCACCACGTCTTCGCCGCTCTCGGTCTGACCGGTGTTCGTCACGACCCCCTGCCACCAGGCGAGCGCCGGCTTGCCTTCGTAGGACTGCAGGCTCAGGTTGGAAGCGACGATCTTTTCCGGCACTGGCTGGAACCAGACCGGTTGCAGGTTGTGGTCGATGATCAGCGGTCCGCTCTGGCCTACCAGCGGGGGATAGTTGAGGTTGTAGAAGTTGGCCGTGAAGATGTAGCCGGGCGCCAGCTTGGCGGCGACGGTCGGGCCTTCCTTGTGCAGCTTCGGCGGGTGAAGCGAGGGCTCTGTGACGAAGCTGTAGGCGCCGCGTGTGGTGTAGGCCCCAACCGGAGCACCGTGCGAGCCGGCGAAGGCGAGGTCGAGCGCGACGAAGCCGGCGACGACCACGGCGATCGCGACCGCAAAGCGTCGGACGGCCGCCGGTGGCGCGCCGGCGAGCTTGGGTAGCGCCGTGAACGTGACGAGCGCCGCGGCCGCCGCGAGACCGGCGCCGATCAGATAGGCCAGCCGAAAACCGTCGGTCAGCGCCTGTGGCACGAGCGCACCGGTGCCGATCAGGTGGCTCGAGCGCTGCGTTGCCAGCGTAACCAGCACCGCCAGCCCGAGCCCGCCGCCGATCTGGCGCGAGGTGTTGACGAGACCCGAGGCTAGCCCCGCCTGTCCCTCCTTGGCGCCCTGAGTCGCAGCGATTGTCGAGGGCACAATCGACATCGCGATCCCCGCGGCCGTAAGCAGCCCCGGAATCATGATGTAGACGATCGGGCTGCCGCTGGAGCCGATTCCCGCAAGCAGCAGCATTCCGCCCGTCAACATGACGAGGCCACCGCCGAGCACCGGGCGGACACCGAAGTGGCTGACGAGCTTGCCGGTACGCGAGGCAACCGCCATGATCATCAGCGTCATCGGCAGGAAGATCAGCCCTGTGTGCAGCGGCGAGAGCCCCAGCACCTGCTGCAGGTAGAGCGAGCTGACGAACCACATCGGAAACAGCGACGCGCTGAACAGCAGCACGATGTTGTTGGCGATCCGCAGCGGCTTGGTCAGCTCCTTGAAGGGGATCAGCGGATCCTTCGCCACGCGCGTCTCGATCAGGCCGAATATCGCCAGCAGGGCGATACCAGCGATGATCGGACCGAGCGCGGCGGACGTGTTCCAGCCGGCCAGCCCCGCTTCCACGACGCCGAACACCAGCACTATCTGGCCGATCGTGAGCGTCAGCGCGCCCGCCAGGTCGAACGTGCGGGGCGGGTGGGATCCTGATCCTTGGCGGCGCTCACTCACGACCACGTAGGCGACCGCCGCCGCCGCGATCCCGATCGGCGGGTTGATCAGCAGCACCCAGCGCCAGGTGAGCTCTTGGGTGATGAGCCCTCCGAACAGCATCCCCGCGGCGCCACCGAGGCCGTTCATGGCAGCCCACGCGCCGATCGCGCGGTTGAGCTTTGGCCCGGGCGCGAACGACGAGGTGATCACCGCCAGCGAGCACGCGGCCATCAGCGCGCCGCCGAGGCCCTGCACGGCCCGTGCGGCGATGAGCGTGATGCGGTCGTCCGCGATACCGCCGGCCAGTGACGCGAGCCCGAACAGCAGCAGCGCCAGGACGAACATGCGACGCTGGCCGAAGTGATCGGCCGCCCGGCCGCCGAGCATCAGGAAGCCGGCGAAGGTGATCGCGTAGGCGTCGACGATCCATTGCAGTTCGGGAGCCGTGAAGCCGAGGCTCGACTGGATCGAGGGCAGCGCGACGTTGACGATGCTCAGGTCGAGGATGACCATGAACTGCGCCACGCAGCAGACCCCCAGCAGCCATGCCTCGCGCGAGCCCAGTCGGCGCTTGGGCTGCTGCGGCTCCTTTGCCTGCGGATCTGCCGGTGTCACGGTGCTCATGTCAACGGTCCAGCGGCGGCTTGCCGGCGGCTGCTTTGCGCCAAAATGCGTGCCCTGCGTAGGCGTATGAGGCGCTGCGAACGCCTGGTAGGGTGAGCGTCGCAATCTGCGAGCGACGAAAGGAGGCCGGCCGATGAAACGTACGTCACTGGCCGCCATGCTAACGCTACTGGCCACTTTGGCCGCGACGGTGGCGGTGGCAGGGTGCGGCGGCAAAACAGCGAGCAGCTCGACCTCGACGTCGACGAGCGGCGCCACGAGCACGACGAGCACGGCTCCGCACAAGCACTCCACCAAACCGGCTTACTAGGCTTCGAGCGCGCGAGCTTCGGGCGGACGCAGCCGCCGACCTGCACCACCGCGGGTCGGCAGGAGCGTGAGGCTGGCTGTCGGCGCGAGGGCTCGCTCATTTCGAGGACTGGGACCTCGGAAGTGAAGCGGCATAGCTGACCGCCTTTACCGTCGGTGAGCTGCCCAGAACGTGGCCGCTGGAGTCGAGCGCCTGTACCGCCGCATAGGCGTACCTCTTGGGCAGCGTCGTCGAGCTTTCGAAGTCGGTTGCCGGGATCGTGGCCTGCGCAGTGAGCGATGTGGGTTGCCGTCCAGCGAGCACACGCCATGCGGCAACTTCGGTGGCGCCATTCCAGCTCGCGTGGACGATTGTCTCTTCGCCAGTGTCGTTGAGGTTGGCGAGCACCGTCGGCGGGCTCGCCGGACGCCCGCTCCAGGGGAAGCGGAAGGCGCGGTAGAAAGACATGTCATACGGCAAATGCGCGTCGAAGACCAGCGATCCATTCGCGGCGAACTCGCTGATTGCGGGCACCCCCCCGTAGCCAACCACTGCATTGTCGTCGGGCAGCGTTTGCATATTGCCCTGGCTCGGGGCCAGCAGCGGCGGGTCGGAGTGCGTATAGGCGGAGGCGAGATGCGCTTCGTGGGTCTTGAAGTCAAGCGCGATCCGTAGCCCACGCGACTGGGAGTGGATCGGTGGGTTCGAGCCGTCGTCGAAGAAGCTGACTGCCCCATCGGGCAGAATGCGCCCGTCGTGCTGCCAGGCTGTCTCGGTGCCCGGGCCCATCTTGAAGGAGCTCTTGAGGCCTCCCAGGCGCCAGAGGATGTTGCCGCTGCCGCCTTCGATCTGATAGCCGGCCCAGGTGCTGCGCGCCGAGATGAAGATATTGCCGTCGGGCTGAGGATCGATCGAGTTGATGTGAAACCAGTCCCAGGGGGTCGGCTTGGTTGGCGTCGTAGTCTCTGACTCCGTCGCGCCCACGTGGTCGAGGCTGTGCCATTCCCAGCGCACGAGCCCGGTCTTCATGTCGATCTCCTGCACGGCGGTGTCGAGGATCACCCCATTGCGTGCTCCTTCAACGGAGGAGAGGTCGCAGCGGATCGCGTTGAACGCCGTCGTGTAGGAAATGTCGTGAGGGGCGATCTGGAAATCGTGCAGGTCGGCCTGCAGACCGTTGCCGCCGGAAACCCGGGCGACCGTTTGGTAGGCGGAGTTCATGACGATGTCTTCGCCCTGGCCGAAGCCCAGCGAGAGCACCTTGCCCTGCCAGAAAGTCAACGAGCGTCGGCCTTGGTAGCTCTGCACGCTCAGATTCTCGGCTGTCTCGCCGCTGGGCAGGTGACCGAACCACACGAGCCGGCCCTGCGGCGTGTAGATCAGTGGCCCGTACTGACCGGGGCCGGGTCCGTTGGTCGTGAGGACGTCACCGGCCGCGGGATCGCGATCGGGTGTCGTGACGCTCAGGATTGGGGCTTGGACGCCAGGCAGCGTGTCGAAGCTTTGGTAGTCGGCGGGCGACGCCTGCGGGTTTGGAAACGGCGAGACGGCTGCCGTCGGGTATGGGGTATCGACGCGAAAGTCGAAGGTCGCTCGCTTGCCGGCTTGGCCGAGCGTCCCGGATCGGCTCCCTCCGATCGACACACGCACCGTCACCTGCTCGCCGGCGTCAAACGGGGCGTCGGGCACGAAGCTCGCGCCGTCGTCTTGGGAGTAGCTGCGTAGATGGCCGGAGTGCTCACCGCTACGAGCGCCGACCACAGAGACTTCTCGGATCTGCGTTGCCGGCACACCCAGGAAGCTGATCTGCGTGTGCGGGTTGGCCGTATCGGTTTCCGGCGCAGGCGTCACATCGACGGGCAGGCCCTCCAGCTTGGCGCTGTGCTTCAGCGTGGCAGGTAGGCAAGCCGGCGAGGAAGCGTTTGGTGCGCTGGCTTTACGTGCGCTCGAAAGGGTACCCGTGGCCAGCACGACCGCTATGGCGGTCGCTGCCGCGACTACGAGCAGCGTGATCAGGAGACGCGTTCTGCTCATGTCAGGCGGCCGCGCTCGATACTCGACCGCATCAGCCGCACATCCCTACCGATATACACCTAAGCCATCGCGCTGCCAGGCGCGGCGGTCGACGCGGCGCGCGATGCCTGCAACGCCGCGAGCGCACCGTCGATGACGCGCCCCAAAAAGGTCTCGCGGTCGTTGACGTGCGGCATCGGCTCGGCGGGCACGGGTAGCTCCAGGAACTCGCACAACGGCTCCCAGCCTTCGCTCACGTTCCAAACGAGCAACCGCTCGGGCGGCACGGTCGCCTTGACTTCTGCGTTGTGGCGCTCGAAGCCCTCGATCAGCTGCTCGGGTCGCTCGTGCCCCGCGGCGAACGGGGCTTGCTCGATCCAGAACATGCGCTCGACGAGCTTCAGGTAGCGAGCCCACTGCGGGTCAACCTGGCCGCGGGCGCTTGAGAGCAGTCGAATCAGCGACTCGCCGTAACACATGTTCCAGATCGTCTCGCGGAAACTGGGCTCCCACTTCTCGGGATCGCGCACGCTGAGCAGGACCTTGGCGTCCGGGTAGTGGTCCATCAACTCGCGCCAAAAGTAGCCGCCGGGCCAGTCCACGGTGGCCTGGAAGCCGCTGAAGATCTCCTCCCACGGGGCGCCGCCGTCCAGTGCGCGGTTCCACACGTCCACCTGGTTGAGGTCCGCGATGACGTTGACCCAGTGGTAGCAAGGCTCGAGACCCAGCGTCTCCAGCGCCACCTTCTGTGTCAGCGTGCCCGTGCGCGGCAGTCCGGCTCCAATCACTCTCATCCTCGTCCCTCCAGGCTCATGGCTGTTGTCGTACCTCTAGGCTTATGTTCTCGCCAAGCAGCTTGGCGGTCTGACTGGAGCGCTCGTCCGCCCCCTGCCTCGGCCATTCTTCCGGCCGTGCACCCACGCTTTTCCGCTCACCCTTGTCTGAAGCAGGCTCTCTATTCATAGACGCCTGTCGAAGGGTTTGTGAAGAAACATGTCGATAGGATGAAGAGTCTATGAAGAACATCGGGCGAAAGGCCGCTCTTTCGCCGGTACCGACGGGTTGCTCACATATCCTCGGTCTCCGACCCGCCACCTGTCCTCCCAAACTGTCCTCCCAAACCCAAACGACTCCAGGAGGTCCAACTTGAAGGCCATAGCCGACCTCCCTGCCTCCAGACAGGTTTTTGCGCAACCGCTTGCATGGGAGGACTCGAACGCCGGGCTCCCGCGCATCAGTGGCCTCGCGCTGGCCGACCCCGAGACGTCCTTCACCCAGGAGGAGGTGCTCGGACTGCTCGGCCTCTCAGAGGACGAGTTCGCGCAGCGCATCTTCGGTCGCTGTGGAGTGCACCGCCGCCGGCTGACATTGACCGACGAGCTGCTTGCGACCACCGCCCAGGGCCGCACGCCCGCGATCGAGGAGCATCTCCTCGGCTATGCGGTGCGGGCGATCGACGAGCTCGAAATGGACCCAAGCGAGATTGGCGTCGTCGTGAGCGCCACGCTCTACTCGCTTGGAGGACCCACGATCGCGCACCGGCTCGTGGACCACTATGAGATGAATCCGGCCACCGACAAGTACCACGTGGTGGGCGTTGGTTGCGCGAGCGCCGTGCCGCTCGTGCGGCTCGCTTCACAAACGCTGCGTGAGCACCCCGGCAAGAAGGCGCTTGTCGTCGCGGCGGAGAGCATGGCTGGCATCCTGACGGGGGCGGGCGTGGACGACGCGCGCAGCAAGACGGTCGGCTCGTCGATCTTCGGGGATGGCTGTGCCGCGGCAGTTATCGAGCTCGATGAGATGTCAACCCATGTCGCGGGTCCGGCAGTCCTCGCCTCCAAGGTCCACCAGGTGGCGGGCACCCTCGACGCCGTGCGGATGCAGATCACCCCCGAGGACAGCTACCTGCACCTGATTCGCGAGCTCCCGGACGTCGCCAGCGAAGGTCTGCTCGAGCTGGTCGAGGGCTTCCTGGGCGCGAACGGCTTGGAGCGCGAGGCGATCGACCACTGGCTCGTGCATCCGGGCGGGCGGCGCATCATCGAGAGCGTGCAGGAAGCCCTCGAGCTCTCGCGCGAGGACGTCGCGGTGAGCTACGACGTGCTTGCCGAGCACGGCAACATGGGTACGCCGTCGATCTTCTACGTGATGAAGCGGGCGGTGGAGTGCCGGGATCCGCAATCTGGGGATCTAGGGCTCATGATCACCGTCGGCCCCGGTGTCACCGTCGGGTTGATGCTCCTGCAATGGTGAGCGGGGCATCCGTCTAGCGGCGTCAGCCGCTGGGCGCCGCTGGGCGGATCTTCGATCGGTCTAGCGGCGACCGATCACCCAGGGTCCGCTATCCGGTTACGCCGACTCCGCTTACCCTCGGCGGCGCCAGGGGCGCATGCAGAAGGTCGAGTACGGCGTCGACGGCAGCCTGCACCGTGAGATCCGGAGTGAGCTGAAGGTCGGCTTGCAGCGGCGGCTCGTAGGGATCGTCGATGCCGGTGAACCCGTCGAGATCGCCGGCGAGGGCCCGGGCATAAAGTCCCTTCGGGTCGCGCTCGGCGCAGAGATTGAGCGGTGTGTCGAGGAACACTTCGAAGAATGGGAGCCCGTCGCGCTCATGGCGCTCGCGGACCTGCTGGCGGGTGTGTTCATACGGCGCCACCACTGCCACCACCGCCACCGCACCCGAGTCGGCGAACAGGCGGGCAAGCTCGCCCACACGGTGGACATTGGCTTCGCGGTCGGCTCTCTCAAAGCCCAGATCGCCGCAGATTCCGCAGCGCAGATTGTCGCCGTCGAGCAGGTAGGCGCCACGACCCTCCTTGACAAGACGGTCCTCGACCGCGGCGCCGAGCGTTGACTTGCCAGAAGAGGGGAGACCCGTTATCCACACAGTTGCCCCACGGGCTCCGAGGGCGTGCCAGCGTCGCTCTCGGGAGAGCGTTCCATCCTGCCATGTCACGTTTGGGCTTGAGTCCATCGGGTGGGGAGCACACCTGCCGGAGTTTTAGGAAAGCGTTAGGACGGGATTAGCGTCTCTAACATAACGAGAGGGTCGGAAGTTTCGCTGGATTGCGTAAGGTGCGGCTAAGAACTCATGATCCAGGCGATACCCGGCTGGATCGAGTTCAAGCAGGCGTGAGCACCGCTTCGTCGTCGTACAGCTTGATGACCGTGACGGCACCCTCGGGCGCTGCTGCCAAGCACAGCCCGCAAAGCACGCACTCGTCAAGGTTCTTCTCGACGATGCTCACAACGCCACCATCTGCCTGGGCGAAGATGTCGACGGGGCAGGCATCGGTGAGCTTGACCGCGAGGGCGGCGTCAGCGGCTGCCTGGTCGTTGACCTCGACGGCGATGAAGATCCCATCGGCTCTCATACGGGGCTCCTCTCGGAGATCTTGGACTGGATCAGCCCGGGTATGTCCTCGATGCGCTCGGCCACGGTGATCCCGGCCTGTGCAAGGCGGGCGATCTTCTCGGTGGCCGTGTCCTCCTTGCCTTCGACGATCGTGCCGGCGTGGCCGAAGCTCATGCCGGGCATCTCGTCCATGAAGCGCCCCGCCATGAACGCGACGATCGGAAGGCGCGATTTGTGCTCGGTGACCCAGCGCGCGAGCTCGGCCTCCATGCGCCCACCGGGCTCCGTGTAGATCACGATTCCCTGGGTCTGCTCGTCGGCCTCGAACAGCGGCATCAGCTCGGCGTAGGAGGAACCGATGATCGCGTCGCCGCCGATCGACACGGCCGTTGACTGGCCGAGTCCGGCGGCGCTCAACGTGGAGGACATCTCTGTGGTCATGCCGCCCGAGCGCGAGATCACCCCGATCGGACCCGGGGTGTAGGCCTGCGCGGCGTTGCGCGCGGGGCCGCCGATGCCACCCATCTTGATCACGTCCGGGACGATGATGCCGAGGCAGTTGGGGCCGATGATGCGCGCGCCGCGCAGCGTCGCCAGCTCGACCATCTCGGCCACGTCGCGCCTGGGGATGCGCTCGGTGACGATCACGATCAGCTGGACGCCGTTCTCGATCGCCTCGAACACCGCGTCCTTGGTGAAGGCGGGGGGGACCGTCACGACCGAGCCGTAGATCGGGGAGCCATGGTGGTCCACTGCCTGGGCAACCGTGTCGAACACGGGCACCCCGTGCACGTCGCGGCCGAGGCGCCCTGGCGTGACGCCGCCGACGACCTTCGCGCCGGCACCATAGTCCAGGCACTCCCTTGTCAGGTTGACGGCCTCGCGGCCGGTGATGCCCTGGACGATGAACGTCGTGTCTGCGTCGATCAGGATGCTCATATCGAAAGAGGGGTCGTGTTCTTGAGATCGTCCGCGCGTCGTAGCGTCGCGCCAAGCCTGTGGGCGCGGGACGTCCTATCCCGCGACCATGCCCGCAGGTCCGAATCTGGGTTTCTCATGCGGCCACCCCTTGGATCTTCTCGACCGCGCGCCGCGCGGCCTCGTTGAGCGAGACGGAGCGGTCGGCGTAGTCCACGCCGTACTTCTCGAGGATCTTGAAGCCCTCCTCCTCCCAAGCACCGGGGATACGGAAGATCGCGATCTTCTCGGCTGGGTCCATGCCCAGCTCGATACAGGCCTTGATGACGCCGCGCGCGACGATGTCCACGCGCGTGTTTGACACGATCGACATCATCACCGCGATCTTGTCCACGCCGGGCTTCTGCAGCACGAGCTTGGCCAGTCCGCATGCCTTCGCGACCGATGGGTTGCCGCCGATCTCGCAGTAGTTGGCCGGCTTGCCGCCGTGCGCTCGCACGGCATCGAACAGGGTCAGCGATCCGCCCCCGGCCCCGATCACCAGGCCGAGGTTGCCGTCGAACTCGGTCACGTTGCCGGCCACTCCGCGGTGGTCGGTGGCATCGACCCGCTCGCCAGCCAGCTCGAACGGGGTCGCCTCACGCGCCTGGCGAGTCTCCTCGTCGCCCACGCCGAGGTCGGCGAGCAGCTTCTTGTGACGCCCACGCGCCTCGTTCTCGATGTCCATGTGCGCGTCGAGCGCGACGAACGAGCCGTCCTTGAGCTGTCCCAGGGGGTTGATCTCGGCGAGCGTCATGTCGTTGGCCACGAACAGCTTCGCCAAACGCGTCACGATCGGCACCAGCTTGTTCAGCGCTGAGCCGGTCACGCCCGTGGAGGCGATCACCTCCTTGGCCTGGAACTCGCTGAACGGCAGGATGTTCGAGAAGTGCCGGCGACCCACCTTGTCGGGCTGCTCCTCGGCCACCTGCTCGATGTCGATGCCGCCGACGGGCGAGAAGATCATTACGGGCTGCTTGCGGATGCCGTCCCACACGACCCCCGCGTAGTACTCCTGCGCGACCTCGGCCTTCGGGTCAACGAGCACCCCGCGCGGCATGTGGCCGTTGATCTCGAGCGCCAGGATGTCGCGCGCGTACTCTTCAGCCTGCTCAGGCGTGTCCGCGAACTTGACGCCGCCGGCCTTCATACGGCCGCCGGTCAGCACCTGGGACTTGATGACGGTCGGCCCGCCGATGCGCTCGGCTATCTGCCGTGCCTCGGTGGGGTCGGTCGTGAAGCCGTAGTCGGTTACCGGGATGCCGGCGCGCTTGACTACCTCGCGCGCCTCAAACTCAAAGAATCTCATCGCGTCCTTGGTCGTTGCGGAGATGGGGCGTCGGAACCCTATACGCCCTGCGGTCGCGATGCGCCCGTGGTGCACGTCGGCCGATACCTTGGGCAGCCGCGGGAGATCGGGTCATCTGAGTGGCGACCTATCACTGAGGTGGACCGTTCAGGAAAGCAGTTTGAATATGGGGCGCTGGGAGGCGATGACGCTGCCGGCGGTGGTGCTTGCTTTCAGCGACACGCGATATGTGCCGCCAGCGAGGGGTTTGCTGCCGTCGAGGATTCCTTCGAAGTGGAGCTTGTCGAGGCCCACATGGGCGGCCCGGGTCACGCCGTTGTGAACGGCGGGACGCCATTTCCCGCGACCTCCGCATACAGCGTCTCACCGGGGTTCACGGCGAGCATTGCGGTCCCGGTCGCGCCGGTCCCACCGGAGAACCCTCCATCCCCGGACGCGCCGTTGCCGCCGATCAGCATCATCTGCACGCTCGCCTTTCCGGGCGGCATCACGAATTCATGCTCGCCGGCGACCGCAAAGACCTGTGTAACGGTTTCGCCTGCCGCTGCGACGGCTGGGAGCCCAAGCGCGATCGTCGCACACGCGCCGGCCACGCCGATGCGAAGTCCGTCCCGATTCGCATCGCGTGACCTTAGCGCGTGGGGTGGTCCTCCCAACCTGATGTAGGACGACCACGCTGACTACATGACCTCGATCGTCTCGTAAACGTCCACCTTGCCGCCCGCGGCGATGATCGGGCAGTCGGTGACGAGGCCTGCAGCTGCGTCGAGGCTGTCGGCGGCGATGACCGAGTAGCCGGTGAGGCCGGACCCAGCCGCACCGTTGCTGCCAGAGGCACTCACCGACGTGGATGCGCCGACCGGGTTCCCAGGCTGCACGATCGCCGAGCCGAGCTTGCCAAACCACTGTCCCCAGGCGGCCATCGCCTGTTCGCGCTCGGCGTCTGTCGCCGCCATGCCGCCGCCGGTGTATGCCAGCAGGTAGTTCGCCATCTTCTTGCTCCTTCTGTTGGTTTTGTTGGTGATTAATGAGTCTTGTCCTCGCTGCCGCGTCGGGGAGTGCCTATCGGGCTCCCGAACAGCATTGCGAGCGTCTGTCAGGACGTCTGTGCGGCACGCTCGTTCAGATGCGTCTGGAATGCCTCCAACACGCCTTCCCAGCCGTGTCCGTGCGAGTCGCGCGATTCCACGGACTCAAGGCCGGTGTGTTCGAGCACCACTGTCGTTCGCTCCCCCTCGGCGCGGAAGTCGACTGCCACGGTGCTGAGGTGGCCGAGCTCGCCGTCTTCCTGTTCCCACTGCCAGCTGTAGACGAGCCGAGTGGGGCGGGTCACCTCGCTGTACTCGCCTCCCGCCGTGTATTTTTTGCCGCTCTCGGGGTCTTCCATCGAGATGCGATAACGCCCGCCGACGCGCAGATCGACCTCGGCGACGGGTGTGATCCATGCGGGGTTCGCCTTCCACCAGCGGCGCAGCACCTCGGGGTTGGTCCACGCATCGAATACGTCCTCGGCGGGAGCGTCGTATGTGCGCTGCAAGCGCAAGCTGGTCTCGTTCGGCTTGGTTATCTCGGTCATCTCGACTCCTTCGCTGGTTTGTTCTCTTGCTGTGGCGCTTCCTGCTGGGGCTGTTGGCGCTCCTTCTGCTCGCGCAGGTACTGATCGACTGTGTCGAGCTTGCGCTCCCACAGCTCGCGCTGATTGGTCATCCACGCGTACGCCTCGTCCAGTGGCTGCTCGCGCAGCCGCAGACGGTGCGTGCGCCCGTCGATCACGCGTGTGATCGCGCCGGCCTCCTCCAGCAACTTCAGGTGCTTGCTGATCGCGGGCTTGGACACGCCGAAGTCGCCGGTCGCCTCGCCTACGGTCATCTCACCGCCGGCAAGGCGTTCGAGAATGCCTCTGCGGATCGGGTGCGAACAGGCGATGAAGGCGCGGTCTAGCAGGGCATTGTTAGCCATATGGTTAACAATAGCAGCCGAGGCGCTATGAGACGGTCGCCGGCAACAGCAACGGCAACAGCGACGAAGCGCTCGGTAGTGCGGTTACAGCAGTGGCACCCTGACGGTGCAGGGCGCGCGCTTCTACATCAACTACGGTTTGATCGCTTTGACCACGCCTTTTTTCGACGGTTTGTGGCCTTTGAGCTTCACGGCGCCCGTCGCGGTCTTGAAGACCGAGCCGGAGAGATAGCTGGCGCTGGCGGTGCTGCTCAGTTTGTAGCCGCCCATCGTGAGCAGGCTCTTGCCATGGCTATTGAGTTTGATCGACAGCGTGTCGACGCCGAGGGCAATCGAGTTGAACGAGGCGGTGCCGATCGTCTGGACCACGATCTTTGTTTTCCTTTTTTTGCCTTTGCCCGTGGTCTTCTTGAACTTTGCGAGCAGCGTGAGGTCGCCAGTGCACTTCACGCCCGAGCAATCGAGGGCGATCGACAGATCGCCTTTGCCGTTGACCTCGTCGGTCTGTTTGGGGATCGTGAGCGAGGACACTGCGGGAGCCGGTGGCGGCGGCGGTGGTGGTGGAGGAGGCGGAACGGGCGTGGGCAGCGCGTTGAGGTCGGCGACCTCGAGGCCACCGGCGTCGTTGAACGTGAGCCAGCCCTGACCATCGGCGGCCACCGCCAGGCGGGGAACTTCCGAGTAGGCGAAGCCGATCTTCGCGATGTCGCGTTCGCCGTGGAAGGTCTGTCCCCCGTCGCTCGATTCCCACAGGCGCATCACATAGTTGCCTTTGCTGTCGATGACCGGCTGGGCCACATACAGCGCGCCGGTTTCGGGGTTCTCGTAGATATCGCCCGAGTTGAACAGCGTGCCTGCGCTCGTGGGGATTTTCGCGATCTGTACCGGTTCCCCGAAGGTGTGGGTCGTTTCGTTGAACTTACGCACATCGATCGCCGAGGGCTGAGTTTCAAGCGATTCTCCGGGGGCGATGTCCGTCGAGAGCATGAACAGCCCTCCGGGACCGCTGGCAAGTCGCGGCACGTACCCGTCTGTGACCTTGATCGGTCCTTCCCATCCCTTTTCTTCGCCGTCGACATTGCCTCCCTTGGCGTAGTAGCGGTAGAAGAAGACTTCGGGCGTCGGGGATGACTCGTTGTAGTAAGCCTCGATCTCGGGATAGATCGGCTTTTTTGTGCCGGAGTCTTCGACGGTGTGTGTGACATAGCCGAGCGTCGAGCTGGCGACGCCACCTTCGCCGGGGTGCATGAATTCGAAAGCGGTCGAACCGGAGACGATCTCATTGGCGGTAAAGCCGAATGCGAGGCCCGGGTTGTTGCCGGCCATGCCGAAGTAGTCTTCGGTCGAGCCGGCGCCTGAGGGCGTGTTCGGGTCAAGCAGCACGTCGCCGATGCCGGTCTTGCCCGGCGAGCCTCCCGGGACCCGATTCGAGGGGGAGAATGTCACGCCGCCGTCGGTCGAGGTCCAGATGACCGTGTATTCCTCTTTTATGTAGCGAGGTCCGACGACGTAGACCACGCCCGGCGTCCTCCCGAGCACGACGAACGGCTGGATGATTTCTTCGTTCGGACCGGCCGGTAGTGGGAGGGTGATCGGAGCGGTGCATGCCCCGCCGCGCGGGATCTTGCAGAACAGCACGACATCCGGTTCAGAAGCGCTAGTGGCAGGATGCTCCCAGGCCACATAGCCGGTGCCGCTCGATTCGGTGACAATCGGACCGCTCGTTTCGGCGTGTGGGTCAAGCGTGAACAGATTGTTGGCCTGCGCTGCCGCGGGGAGCAACGCCACGAAGGTCACACCAAGGAGTCCGGCGGCGAGCCGGAGTGCGATCACTTTCAACACACGACCGCTTCCGAGTGAGCTGCGAAACATGCTTCCTCCCAATGCTCGCGGCCACCTGGAGAGGCCGATCGATAGGTGCTTCAACGCGCCGAGTCTACCAGCGGCACGGGGGCCACCGAATGCCTATCTAGACGAATGTACGGGCATATCGCGCATAGCCACTGAGAGCGGCTATGCGCTCGCCGGCACGAACCCGTAAGCCTCCGCCAGCTCCGGATCCTTGCGCGCCAGCATCTCTGCCAGTTTGACCATTACCTGGCACTGCTTCCAGGTCGCGTCGTCCTGCATCTTGCCGTCGATCATGTGCACGCCGCGGCCATCCGGGATCGCCTCGATCACCTTCTTGGCGAAGATGACCTCCTCGGGATCTGGCGAGAACACCTTCTTGGCGATCCCGATCTGCACTGGGTGCAGGGACCATGCGCCCACGCAACCGAGCAGGAACGCGGCGCGGAACTGCGTTTCGCAGCCCAGCTCGTCCTTGATGTCGCCATAGGGGCCGTAGAAGGGGAGGGCACCCACCGCGGTGCAAGCGTCCACCATGCGCGCGATCGAGTAGTGCCATGGGTCCTGCTGGTAGCTGGGGCGCGGCAGCTCCGGGTTCTCGGCGTCGGGATCGGCGATCGTGCGGTAGCCCGGGTGCCCGCCGCCGACGCGCGTGGTCTTCATGCGCCGCGACGCCGCCAGATCGGCAGGACCGAAGCTCATCCCCTGGATGCGCGGGCTGGCCGCCGCGATCTCCTCGAGGTTGGCCACACCGAGCGCCGTCTCGAGGATCGCGTGCACGAGGATCGGCTTCTCGATACCGGCCTTTGCCTCCAGCTGCGCCAGCAGCCGGTCAACATAATGAATGTCCCAAGGGCCCTCGACCTTCGGGACCATGATCACCTCGATCTTGTCTCCGATCGCGCCCACGATTTCGGTCAGATCATCGAGCACCCACGGAGACTCCAACGAGTTGACGCGCGTCCACAGCGCCGTCTCGCCCATATCCATCTCACGGCCCACCTTGATCAGGCCGGCGCGCGCCGCCTCCTTGCGATCCACCGACACGGCATCCTCCAAGTTGCCGAGCAAGATGTCCACCGTTGGTGCGATCGCAGGCACCTTTTCGACCATTTTCTCGTTCGACAGGTCGAGGAAGTGGATCATCCGCGACGGCTTGAAGGGGATCTCACGCGCCGGCTCGGGGGCGCCGATCGCGAGGGGCTTGTCGAAGGCTCTGGGGTTGCGCAAGGGTCTTCTCCTGGTTGACGGCGCGCTGCGGGCGCCGTGTTGAAGTGCGGCTCTGAACGCTATCGGGTTGCTCCTCACTAGAGTTCCCCGTCCGGTTCCACACTCATCCACGCGCCACAGGAGACACACCCCACCCATGAGCGATACCCACTCCGTCGAGACCGACCAGGCCGCCCGCGAGGCTTCCGGCGCCCACCCCTACGGCCGCTACCTGGAGGAGTTCGAGGTCGGCGCCACCTACAAGCACTGGCCCGCCAAGACCGTCACCGAGTCAGACGATCATCTCTTCTGTCTGATCACGATGAACCACCATCCGCTGCACCTCAACGATGTCTACGCCGCCAAATCGCAGCAGGGGCGCAACGTCGTCGTCGGCCCGCTCGTCTACTCGCTCGCGCTCGGCATGTCCGTCTCAGACGTCTCCGGCAAGGCGATCGCCAACCTCGCGACCGAAGAGCTCAAGCACCCGGCGCCCGTCTTTCACGGCGACACGCTTTTCTGCGAGTCCGAGGTCCTTGAGAAGCGCGAGTCCCAATCTAAGCCCGACCGCGGCACCGTCAAGGTCCACACGCGTGTCTACAACCAGGATGGCGTACTGGTCGCGGAGTTCAAGCGACTCGTGCTCGTCCCGCGCAAGGATCCAGGTTCCGCCCACCCCAACGGGGCAGAGGGTAACGTCGAGTAGAGCACCCCGGAGAGCCCTGTGGGATTCGGCGCATCGAGTGCCCGGGCGATTGAATGCGCTCCGCTGGGTCGGCCCCGTGAAAAGCACGGAGCGCTTTCCAGGGCAAACTCCGTTGCCAAGCCTTGAGGGGTGCGATAGGCTCCCTGGAGCGCCCCACAGGGCGTTTTTCCGTTCCCTGGCGCCATTCCGGCGCGGCAGCGCCGCCCGGCGCACGCCACCGCGACACTGCAAGGAGCCGCTCGCACGTCATGGAGACCACCGCCACCGCCGCCCCCAACACCAACAACAAGCGTCTGCTGACGTGGGTTGAGGAGATCGCCGCTCTCACCGAGCCCGACGCCATCCACTGGTGTGACGGCTCCGCCGAGGAGTACGACCACCTCTGCCAGCTGCTCGTCGACGCAGGCACCTTCCAGCGGCTCTCCGACGCCAAGCGCCCCAACTCCTATCTCGGTCTCTCAGACCCCGGCGACGTCGCCCGCGTCGAGGACCGCACCTTCATCTGCTCCCCCGAGGAGTCCGAAGCCGGGCCGACCAACAACTGGCGCGAGCCCGAGGAGATGAAGGAATTCCTCAAAGAGCTCTTCAGCGGCTCGATGCACGGCCGCACCATGTATGTAATCCCCTTCTCGATGGGCCCGCTCGGCTCCGACAAGAGCCAGATCGGCGTACAGCTCTCAGACTCCCCCTACGTGGCGGTCTCGATGCGGATCATGACCCGCATGGGCTCAGGCGCGCTCGACGCGCTCGGTGAGGCTGGCGAGTTCGTCCCCTGTCTGCATTCAGTAGGCATGCCGCTTGACGACGGCGTCGCAGACGTCTCCTGGCCGTGCAACGCGGATAACAAGTACATCGTTCACTTCCCCGCCACGCGCGAGATCACCTCCTACGGCTCCGGCTACGGGGGCAACGCGCTGCTCGGCAAGAAGTGCCTCGCGCTGCGCATCGCCTCGGTCATGGCCCGCGACGAGGGCTGGATGGCCGAGCACATGCTGATCCTCAAGCTCACCTCCCCCGAGAAGGAGGTCAAGTTCATCGCGGCCGCCTTCCCCTCGGCCTGCGGCAAGACCAACCTCGCGATGCTGATCCCCACGCTTCCCGGCTGGGACGTGCAAACGGTGGGAGACGACATCGCCTGGATGAAGTTCGGCGAGGACGGCCGCCTGTACGCGATCAACCCCGAGGCCGGCTTCTTCGGCGTTGCCCCCGGCACTGGCGAGGACACCAATCCCAACGCCATCCGCACGGTCGAGTCCAACACGATCTTCACCAACTGCGCGCTCACCGACGACGGTGACGTGTGGTGGGAGGGGCTTACAAAGGACTCCCCCGCTCATCTCACCGACTGGCGTGGCAATAGCTGGACGCCGGAGTCCGACACGCCCGCGGCGCACCCCAACGCGCGTTTCACGACACCCGCCGACCAGGACCCAGCCATCGCCCCCGAGTGGGAGGACCCGGCCGGCGTTCCCATCAGCGCGATGCTCTTCGGCGGACGCCGCTCCACCGTCGTGCCGCTCGTCACCGAGGCGATCGACTGGGAGCACGGTGTGTTCCTCGGCTCGGTCATGGGCTCGGAGAAGACCGCTGCCGCCGCCGGCACCGTCGGCGAGCTGCGTTTCGACCCGTTCGCGATGCTCCCCTTCTGCGGCTACAACATGGCCGACTACTTCGCCCACTGGCTCAAGATCGGAAAGCTCGCGGATCCAGCCAAGCTGCCGAAGATCTTCTATGTCAACTGGTTCCGCAAGGATGCCGATGGACGCTTCCTATGGCCCGGTTACGGCGAGAACTCGCGTGTGCTCGCCTGGGTATTCGCGCGCTGCGCCGGTCACGGCGCTGCTGTGGAGACGCCGATCGGCGTGATGCCGCCGGTCGGCCCCGACGGCCTCGACACCACGGGTCTTGATATCTCAGACGAGGACATCGCCGAGCTCTTGCGCGTCGACGTCGAGGAATGGAAGGCGCAACTGCCTCACTTCCGCGAGCACCTGGGCAAGTTCGATCGGCTCCCCCCGGAGCTGGACGAGCAGCTGCTGGCACTCGAGCAGCGCCTCTCCGCTTAGGGAGTTTGCGCGGTAGAGCCGGCCGGACATCGCGCCGGGCGTGGCGTTCGGGCGGTGGACTCCAACCCAGGAGGCTCTGGCGCTCAGAGCGGCTCGACCGCCGGGTCGCGGCGGCGCCAGGTCATCGTCAACGCCACCGCCTGAATCGTCAGAGCGCACGTCGTCGCGAGCAGGAAGCTCGCGGCGATACTGAGCGAGTCGAGCGTCACCGCCAGGGCGTAGAAGAACAGCGCGTACGCCACCAACCCCACCACGAAGCCCCGCATGATGCGTCGCAGATCCTGCTCCCCGTGCTGGGCGTGCGTGAACACCGCGAGCACGCTCGCGATAACCGGGAACGGCGCCAGCAAGCCGCTCAATTTCGCGCCCAACTGGCCCGCCACCGCGGTCAGCGCCAGCACGAGCGCCAGGGCACTCAGTCCGCGCAACGGCAGGTCCCACGCGGGGAGTGCCACCGTGCTCGGCCGCTCCCCCTCCGCACGTGGCAGAACCAGGAGCGTAAGCGCGATCACCACGATTACCACCGCAAGCGCGGGATCGGCGCCCAAGGTGATGGTGCTGAGCGCTCCTGTCATCGCAAAGAACGCCCCCCATCCCAAAATAAGACTCGCCCCCCAGTGCACGCGGCTCGCCACATGCGCATACATCACGATGAACGCGAGCAGCGACACGATCCCCAGCAGTGTCCCCTTCGCCGCCTCGGCCGCGAACGCGCTTCCGTGGCTGAGCGCGAACACGAGCAATATCGGGCCCGCCACGACGGGCAAGCCGCCCACCAGTCCGCCGATCCGCGCGCCATAGCGCCTCACTATCAGCGAAGCCCCCACCACGAAGCTCGGCGCCAGCACTATCTTCGCTACGAGCACCCCCACCGGTCAGATGATGACCGGACTATTCGTGTTCGTGCGCTTCGCCTGCCGCTGAGGCCGGCGGGCGGGACTCCTCGGCGAGCGAGGTTATCGTCAGCGCGCCTCTCGCCGCTGACTCGAGCACCTCGGTGGCCTCCTCAAGCGAGCGTGCGTACAGCTCCACCAGCAGGTGCACCACGATCTGGTCCTCCTCGTGCTTGTGGAAGCGCACGTGCGTGAAGAACTCCCGCACCCCATACTCGCCGAAGGCGGCATATGAGAGCGCGTCGCCTGCCTCTGGACCCGAGCAGATCTCCACGTCGTCGGTCTCGACGGTCACCGTGCACGACGCCACCCATGGCGTTCCCGCGATCATTCGTTCCCAGCGATCCTCGATCGGCTCCACTCGCCCGCCGGAGAAGCCGAGGTGTGGCTGATCGTGCATGCAGTCCAAGCACTGCACCACCGCCTCCTGCAGCTCGTCCACTACTTCTGAGCGCTCGCCCGTTTCAGGGTCGATCTTGTGGATCCCCTCATAGTGCACCTGCACCTCGAGGTTCTGCGACCAGCAGCGGTAGCACCGCAGCCACGCTCGCGCGGTGGTCTCGGGTGCGGGTCCTCCCTCCATACGGGTCATTGTATGCATCCCCGCCGCGCTCGCCGCTCACACCGTGTCAACGCCCGAAGAGATCATCGGCTAGGCACTATTGCTCCACCTACCCAAAGGTGAACGCATAGCCCGATGTGCCGGGCGCAAAGCGCAGACTCAGGCGGTGTTGGGCATCGCCGCGCAACGACACCAGCGAGTACAGACGCTCGCCCGTCACCGTGAGCATGCCGTTGTGCACGTCCGCTCCCGCCAAGCTGTTGGGTATCGGCTTGCCGTCAAGCAGTACCTGCACCTGACGCGGACGTTCGCCTTCGGAGCTGAGCACCAGGTACACGTTCTTGGCCTCGAACTCCAGGTCCACTCCCGCTCCCGCCAGGGCTGTCGCGGGCTGCGCGACGATATTCCACGTGCCGCTGTAATCGAATTCGTTGAGTGCCAGCTGGGCCGGCACGCTCGCGCCGTAGTTGTGCACGCCTCCCTTCGGGCCGTTTCGCCAACCCTGCGCGCGGTTGGTGCCGAGATATGTCTCGGGCGTCGCCACTTCGCTGGGTGTCACCACGTCCGTGGGATGACTCATCCCGCCAACGCTCGCGCCCGCTTCGGCAAGCAGCGATCTGATCGCCGTCTCGGTCTGCGCGTAGTCGCCCTCACCCGCCGTCGCATAGCGCACATCCCCTTTTGCGTCGATCAAGTAGTCCGCCGGCCAGTACTCGTTGCCGTACGCGTTCCACGTCCCCATTTCGTTGTCCTGCACCACCGGGTAGCGCAGCCCGAACTGGTCGATCGCGTCTTTCACGTTCGAGGCCTCGTGCTCAAAAGCGAACTCCGGCGTCTCCACCCCGACCACCGTCAATCCGTCCTTACGGTAAGCCGCGTCCCATGCCTTCAGGTAAGGGAGCGTCCTGATGCAGTTGATGCACGTATACGTCCAGAAGTCGATCAGCACCACTTTCCCGCGCAGACCCGTCAGTGAGAGCGGTTGGTTGCCAGGCGTGTTGAACCAGTCCTCCGTGTCGGCGAATTCCGGCGCCGGCCCGAGATTCTTCAGCTTGCTCGCATCCGCCAGCAGCGTCGCCTGGCTCGCATTACGCGGGGCGGTCGCCGTTTTCGAGCCCGACACGAACTTTGCGGTGTGCCCCGTTATCTCCGGCAAGCGGCTTTCCACCGCTTTGGATTTCTCAAGGCTCGCGGTCAGATTCACGTTGGGGATGTGTTCGGCCACGTACTGGTCGAAGTCCACGTCCACGCCGACGATGATCGCCACCGCCGTCACGATCATCACCGCGCCGAGCGTGCGCTGCAGCGCCGGGCCCTTACCCGCCGCCCGCACACGGTCGAACAGCTTGCGCCCGCCGAGCGTGAGCGCCAACAGCACCGCCGCGCTGCCGAGCGAGTACGCGATCGCCACCACAATCGTTCTCCCGCTGGCGGCGCTCACCGAGATCACCGCCGCCAGGATCGGCCCCGCGCACGGCGTGTACACGAAGCCGAGTGCCGCGCCCACAAGCAGCCCCGAGCGAAAGCCGTCGCCGCGATTTGAGGCCCCACCCACCCCGAGTGCCGCGATGCGCGACATGCGCGCCTCCAGGCGATCGGCCAGGCCCGGCACGATCAGCGCCAGCCCCGATGCCAGCAGCACCGCCACGGCAATGTCGCGCAGCGGATCGGAGCCCAGTCCGACGCCATCGACCACGTCCGCGATTCCCACGATCGTCACGGTGAACGTCACGGTCAAGCCGATCACCACCCCGAGCGGTCGCCGCCTGCCACCCACTCCGCCCGAGGCCAGCAGCGCGGGCAGCACAGGCAGCACGCACGGCGACAGTGCCGTCCCGGCGCCGGCCAGAACCGCGAACCCGATCAGAATCAACATATCGCCACAGAGCTTATGGGCGCCGGCGGGTGCGCCGCGCCGATCAGCTACTGACGTTCGAGAGCCAAGCGAGACAAGGACGCACTGACCGAAATGTGCTTTTGCACATGAGGGAGGGAGGACGCAACCGATCGAAGATCGGCCAGCGCCGGCTATCGAACGTCAGCGCTTGAGCATGATGTAGACGACGCTGATCGCAAACGCGATCTGGCCGAAGGCGAGCGCGGTGCCGAGGTTGATGGCGCCGAGCGCGCCCGCGAGCGCCGCGGCGAGCACGAACGCCCCGAACATGGTCAACAGGTCTCTGGTCATCGCTCTCATCTATTTGCCGAAGCCTGCTCGAGCACGCCCATCAGCGCCTGACTGTCCAGTCCGGGATCCTGCTGTTCGAGCAGGCGCTCGCCCGTACGGCGTCCGCCCAGGGCACGCAACCCGCGCTCGCCGTGCTCGGCGGTGAAGTCCAGCAGCGCGCCCGCGCGTCGCGCCCTCAGCCGTCTTTCTGTGACGTCGAGGCTTGCGCGATGCTCGTCCAGCGCGCCCACCAGCTCCTCGATTCCCTGTGGCGGGGACACGGAGGACACCGCCAGCACGCGCGTCGCCCCGGTCTCCTTGGTCCCCAGCGAGCGCAGCGCGGCGCTCAGGTCGCGTCTACTGGCAAGCGCGATCTGGCCGAGATCGGCCTTGGTGACGACGAGCACATCTGGAGTCTCCATGATTCCCGACTTCAGGAACTGCAGTACGTCGCCGCTGCCCGGTTGAACCACGACCACGACCGTGTCCGCGACGTCCGCCACCTCGGTCTCAGCCTGTCCCACGCCGACGGTCTCGATCACGACAATGTCGAACGCCGCCGCCAGCGCTTGCGCCGCGGCGCGCGTGGCGGGAGCAAGCCCGCCAAGCCGCTCGCCCGCGGCGGTCGAGCGGATCAGCACGCTCTTGTCGGCAGGATCGAACTCGATGCGCGCGCGATCTCCGAGCAGCGATCCTCCCGAGCGCTTCGAGCTCGGGTCCACCGCGAGCATCGCCACGCTCCTGTCGCTCGCGCGCCATGCGTGTAGCAGCGCGGAGAGCAGCGTCGACTTGCCGGCGCCGGGAGGGCCTGTCACGCCGACGATGTGCCCCTTCGCCTCGCCGCCGAGCGCGGCGGGGGAGACCTCGCACAGCAGCGCCCTCGCCTGTTCGCGATCGGCGGCCGTGCTGCTCTCCAGCAGGTTGAGCGCCGCCGGTGCCGCGCTCAGATCGCGCTCGCGCAGGCGCTTGCCCAGGCCTGCGCCCACGCTCACGCGGACCCGTTGGACGCGGGGCCGTGTCCGTTAGCCTCGGCGCCCACAATCCCAACGATGTCGTGCATGATGCGCGAGATGTCGAAGTCCTTCGGGGTATAGACCGCGGCGACCCCGGCCTGCTTCAGCTGTGCCACGTCCTGTTCGGGAATGATCCCGCCCACCACCACCGGCACGCTCACCTCCGCCTCGCGCAACGCGTCGATCACAGCCGGGATCAGCTCGCGGTGCGAGCCCGAGAGAATCGACAACCCGATCACGTGCACACCCTCCTGCAGCGCCGACGCGGCGATCTGGGCCGGGGTGAGGCGAATGCCTTCATAGACCACGTCCATGCCGGCGTCTCGCGCACGTACAGCGATCTGCTCGGCGCCGTTTGAGTGGCCGTCGAGACCGGGCTTGCCCACCAGGATCTTCGGTCGGCGACCGAGCCGCTCGGTCAGGCCGGCAACTTCCTCGCGCAGCTCCGACAGCTCCTTGTCGCCCGGCGCCGCGCTTGCCTCGCCGACGCCGGTGGGAGCGCGATAGCTGCCGAACACCTCGCGCAGCGTGCGCGCCCACTCACCTGTCGTGGCGCCGGCGCGGGCGGCGGCGATCGTCGGCGTCATCAGGTTCTCGTGGCTCTCCCCGCTTGCGGCCACCCGCGCGAGCTCGCCAAGTGCCGCATCGACGGCCTGCTGGTCGCGCTCGGCGCGCCAACGACGCACCGCCTCTATCTGCTCCGCCTCCACAGCCTGGTCCACGACGAGGATGCCGCCCTCGGCATCGGCCGTCAGCGGCGACACCTCAGTCTCGGTGAAGCGATTCTGGCCCACCACGATCTGCTCGCCCGACTCGATTCGCTGGATGCGCCGGCGGTGAGAGTCCACGAGCGCCGCCTTCATGTAGGGCACAGCTTCCACGGCGCCGCCATGCTCGGCCACGATCGCCATCTCGGCGCGTGCGCCCTCAAGCAGCTCCGCGACAAGTCCCTCCATCACCTTCGAGCCCTCGAAGATGTCCGGGTACTCGAGGATGTCCGTTTCATAGGCCAGCACCTGCTGGATGCGCAGCGACCACTGCTGGTCCCAGGGCCGCGGCAGCCCAAGCGCCTCGTTCCAGGCGGGCAGCTGGATCGCGCGGGCCCGCGCGTCGCGCCCAAGCGTCACCGCGAGCGTCTCGAGCACGATCCGCTGCACATTGTTCTCCGGCTGCGCCTCGGTCAAGCCAAGCGAGTTGACCTGCACGCCGTAGCGGAAGCGCAGTCGGCGCTCGTCGGTCACGCCATAGCGCTCGCGCCCGAGCTCTTCCCACAAGATGCCCATCGCGCGCAACTTCGCGTGCTCCTCCACGAAGCGCACCCCGGCGTTCACGAAGAATGAGATGCGCCCGAACACGTCGCCCATCAGCTCCTGCGCCCGCGGGGTGGATGAGCTGTTCAATCTCTCGCGTGCCGCGTCGAGCACCGCGATCGCGTTGCTCATCGCATAGGCGATCTCCTGCACGGGCGTCGCGCCCGCCTCCTGCAGGTGGTAGGAGCAGATGTTGATCGGGTTCCACTTCGGCACGTGCTCGACCGTGTAGGCGATCATGTCCGCGATCAGGCGCATCGACGGCGCCGGTGGGAACGCGTACGTACCGCGCGCCAGGAACTCCTTGATGATGTCGTTCTGGGTTGTTCCCTGCAGATCGCGCTGCTCGGTGGGTGGGTCCTGATTTTCCGCCGCCACGATGTACAGCGCCAGCAGCCATGCCGCGGTCGCGTTGATCGTCATCGACGTGTTCATCTCGCCGAGCGGGATCCCGTCCATCAAGGCGGCCATGTCCCCGCGATGGACCACCGGCACGCCGACCTTGCCCACCTCGCCGCGCGCCAGCTCGTCATCCGGGTCATAGCCTGTCTGTGTCGGCAGGTCAAATGCCACCGACAACCCAGTCTGGCCCTTGGCGATGTTGCCCCTGTACAGCTCGTTGGATGCCTTCGCCGTCGAGTGGCCCGCGTAGGTGCGCATCATCCACGGCCGGTCGCGCTCAGGAAGGTGTGGGGGCTGCTCGTGGCTCATGGCGCAATTGTATGGGGCGGCGACGGGCTTTATCCTGAAGGCTCATGAGCGAGACGATCGAGCTGCCGCGCACTGGACCCCCCGGGAGCGGGCTGGGGGACTCCTGGAGGGTGATCGTGCGCAACGACGACCACAACACCTTCGATCACGTCGCCCGCACGCTCGCGCGCTTCATCCCAGGCGTCACGCTCGCGCGCGGCTACGAGATCGCCAACATCATTCACAACTCCGGCCGCGCGATCGTCTACAGCGGCCATCAGGAGGCAGCGGAGCACTACTGGGAGCTATTGAAGGGCGCCGGGTTGACGATGGCGCCGCTCGAGCAAGCCTGAGCCGAGAAAGGCCATGGACGCGCCGTGGAGCGTCGTCCTCGATCTTCTTGGAGCTCTCTAGATTGACTTGACTTATGCCTCGTGTCAGGTCCGGCAGCGCGGGCTCACGGGGACTTCGGGTGCGCTGCCGACGGGTGACGGATCGACCTTGCACCACGTCAGTTCTCGCATGGGCTCGTCGAGTACTCCGAGGAACGGGTAGGAGATGCCGGCCGAGCGAGCCGTGCAGTGAAATGCTTGGCGTCCGGCCCGAGGCTGGCCAGCCGAGCGACAGTGCACGCTTTGCAGGGGCCCCGTGAGTTCTCCACGCCGAATGCGGCCGCGAGCGTCGGTGGCGATCGCGAGTTCCAACGCGACTCGCGTCGAGACCCCGGCGCGCAGTGGTGAGCTGTGCGGAGCTTGGTCTTCTTCGACAACGACGTTCCCCTCGCGATTGGCTTCGACTTCCGCTTCGCGTTCGGATCTTGTTGGGGCGGAGGAGCCTTCGCTGTTGTCGTGAACGACGATCACAGCCACGAGGATCAACACGGCGAAGGCAACGACGGTGAGCAGCCACCGGGCCCACAGCGGCGGATGGCGGGCGGCCAGCGCGAGCCGACCCAGCGAGCTATCGCGCATCCGGACCGTCAGATATCTCTGACGGACTCATAGCTCGCGCCACGGACCTCAGACGTAGCGGGGTGTGGGGGTGTCGCTCGGGTGACCGTTGGGCGCCTTGCCTGCGTGCCCATTGGGTCCATCGCCCGCACTGCCGTTGGGTCCGTCGCCTGAGTGACCGTCGGGTGCACTCGTGACCGCCGGCTCGCCTTCGATGCTGCCCGACGCCGTTCGATCCCACCAGCCGTAGAGCACGGGGATTTGGTACCAGCTCGAATAGCGCACCCTGAAGTCGGTCATCTCCGGGCTGTCCCAGAAGCGTTCCCAGTCGAGGTGCTTGTCGAAGTGAGCGAACTGCTGGAAGCGGTAGCGGTCGTCTTTGGAGCGGTACACCGCGTAGGAGCTCGCTCCGTAGCGCAGCGCCACGGCGGCAATCTCGTTCAGCACCTCCTCGAAGCCGTCCGCGCGAAAGCCCGTGGCGTACCAAGGGACGACAACTGTGCCTGCCATCAGCCACCCACCTCCGCATGTATGGCTCCCGGGCCGTCTGCTGTCTGGCCCTCGTCTTCGGACTCAGCGCCGACGAGAATCGAGATCTTGCCGAGGTGCTTGTTTTCGAGCATCAGCTGGTGTGCTTCGGCGACACCCTCAAAGCCGAGCGTCCGCCACAGCACGGGTCGGATCTGACCGCTCTCGATCAGCTCGTTGGCCTTCGTGCACTCATACGCGTTGGCGAAGTGCGACCCCAGGATCTCCTTCTGCTTCATCCACAGGTAGCGCACGTCGAAGTCGAGGTTGAAGCCGGTCGTGCCGGCACAGATCACGACCTTGCCAAACGGCTTGACGGTGAACACCGACGTTGGGAAGGTCGCCTGGCCGACGTGCTCGAAGACGATGTCAGGAGCGTCGCCGAGGATTTGCTTCACACGCTTTGAGAACTCGCGCGATGTGAGAAAGCGCGCCTTCTCCTCCTCAGGGCTCTCGCCGCCCTTGCGCATCATTCCGGTGAACTCGGCCCGGTCGATGTAGTCCACGGCGCCGAGGCGCTTGACCAGCTCGCCCTTCTCGGCGGAGGACACCACGCCGACGCTGTGCGCCCCGGCCGCGGCGCACAGCTGCGTCGCGAACACGCCCAATCCGCCGGCCGCGCCCCAGATGAGCACCTTTTGCCCAGCCTGCAGTTTGCAGCGTGTCATCAGCATGCGGTAGGCCGTGAAGTACACGAGACCGTAGGAGGCCGACTCCGACCAGCTCAGCGCTTGCGGCTTGGGCAGCAACTGTTGGGCTTGCACCTTCGTGAATTGGGCGAACGACCCCCAGGTCGTCTCATAGCCCCAGATCTTCTGCGAGGGCGCCGCCATCGGGTCGAGACCGTGCACCTCCGGATCCTCATAGGAGGCCTGGTTGCAGTGCACTACCACCTCGTCGCCGGGCTTCCAACGTGTGACACCCGCGCCGACCTTCCACACGATTCCCGACGCGTCCGAGCCGCCAATGTGATGTCCGTACTGCGGGTGGTCGCCGTACTTCATCACCGATACCGGCTTGCCGAGCGCCGCCCACACGTTGTTGTAGTTGACGCCGGCGGCCATCACGCGCACGATCACCTCGAAGGCTCCCGGCTCGGGAACCTCGATCTCCTCGAGCTGGAAGGCGTCCTTGGGTTCGCCCTGGCGCTCCTCGCGAATGACCCAGGCGGCCATTGTGGAGGGCAGCTCGCCGGGCTCGGCGTCCACGCTTGAAACTCGTTGAAGATCGATTGCCACGGTGCCTCTGAACCTCCGATGATTGAAGTACCCACCCATCCGGGCAAGGGCTCGCAATCCTACCGGAGCGGCTCTTGGCGACGCCGAGGGGTGCGTGCGCCCTCTATTTGAAAGGCAGCTCGCACACGACCGCCTCAATGCCCTGCTCGCCGACGGCCACCGTGGCGCCGGGCTCTGCCTCGCGACGCACCAGTCCCAATCCGATCGGGCCGAGCGTGGGGGAGAGCGCGGAGCTCCCGAGATGTCCGACAGAGCGCTCGGCGAGACGCAGTTCGGCTCCATGCTCGGCAGGCTCAGACAGGCGCAGGCCGCGCAGATGACGGTTCGGTTTGCCCCTGTAGTAGAGGCGCGCCACCGTCTCCTGGCCCACGTAGCAACCCTTCGTAAAGCTCACCGCACGCTCGTTCAACCCCGCCTCCTGGGGGATCGTGCTCTCGTCGAGGTCGATCCCGTAGCGGGGTCGGCCTTGCTCGACGCGCACGATCTCGGCTGTCGCCTCGCTCGCAGTCATGGCGCCCGCCGCTTCAAGCGCGTCGCGCACCCTCTCCAGCGCGGTGGAGTCAAAAAGGACGTCGATTCCCACGTTGGTGCGGATCAGGCGCACCGACGTTGGTCCCAGGTTGGCGAGCACATGACAGTCCTCATGCTCGGCGAGGGCCGGTGGTCCAGTTGGCTCGCGCGGCGCCGGCAGGCCCTCCGCATCGTGGCCGGACGCCTCATCCTGCACGAACGCCTTCGCCGCGATCGCGTCTGCGTCGGGTCCGATCAACGACAGCAGCGAGCACTCGAGCGTGCGCTTGTGCAGCTCGACGTCATAGCCGACCTTGAAGCGGCGGATCATGTCGAACAGCGCTTGCAGCGCGCTGCGCTCGGTGTCGAGTAGCAACTGGGTGGGAGTGTGCTCCGACTCCGCGGGAGCGCGTTCGTCGCCTACCGCGAGGATGCGCAGGTCGCCGAGCATCTTGCCCTTGTGTGTCAGAAAGGCGGCGTAGCAGCCCTCGCCGGGCTTCAATCCCACCAGCTCGTTTGTGACCTGCCCATTCAGGAACTCGACTGCGCCCGCGCCTGTCAGCGCGAGCTTGCCGCGCTCGGAGCGGTCCACCAGCCCGCAACTCTCGACCAGCGCCGCGTACTCGGCCGCGAGGGACATCGTATTCGTTGCTGCCATCGTGGCTTCGAGGATAGGAGGTCCACCTCGACCACCGTCCACTTTGACGCGGACCTCCGCGCTAGGCTTCACGTAGATGGCCCTCGCGGACACCTTCCAGCGCATCATCGACTCGCTCCCGGACGATTGGACCGACCTGGAGCTCGACCTGCGCTTGGCCGATGAGTCGCGCTATATCGATGCGTGCGTCTACCTCGCGACGTGCAACGCCCGGCCCTACTCGCACCACGATTGGCACTGGCGGCTGCTTGTCGCTCATCGTTTCGGCCACGCTGCCTCCGCGCCCACCGTGCACGGCACGCTGCGTCTGCTTGACGAAGCCGGCATCGAGGGTGAGATGGCCGTGCGCGAGCAGCGTGCGGGGCGCGTCGAGGTTACGCAGATGTGGGGTCGCCCGCACTCGGTGCGCGAGGAGTTCGCGCGCCTGCGGGCGCAGTAGTCGTACAGGTGTCGGCGAACGTGGGCCGGTAGCTCGATGGCGCGCGTCGTCGCCTTCATCCCGGATCTCCTGTTCGGCTCACGTGTGCAGGCGGCTTTGCTGGCGGACGGTCAAACCGTCGAGCTGACCGGAGACCCCGAGGCGGTAGCCGCTGCCTTGGCAAGTGCAAGCGTGCTGGTCATCGACCTCACGGACGCAGATTACGGCGGCATCCCGCTGGTCGAAGCGCTATCGGCTCAGGGGTCGCTTGCCGGAGTCCGGACGCTTGCCTTCTACTCCCACGTCGACGTCGAGATGCGCGCACGCGCCGAGCGAAGCGGCTTGGACATGATCGTCCCTCGTTCGCGCATGGCACGCGAAGGGCCGGCGCTCGTCGCAAAGCTCGCGCAAAGCGGGAACGACTAGAGGGCCGCGGCTTCGCGAGGATTGTGGCTTCGCGCGGCTACTGGTTCAGCGCAAGCGTTTCGAGCAGTGTGTTCCAAAAGCGCTGACCCGCCGTAAATTCTAGTTCTTCAAATCTGGTGAGGAGGTGTTCCACTCGCTGGAGGAGGCCTCTGTCGGAGGGGCGGGTGTACGGCGCCAGTATCCGAGGCCGGGGGATTTCGACGTTGATCGATTCGACGTGATCGTCGAACTGTTGCGTGTCCGCCGGAGCGGTCGTGAACCCTCCGGCGGTCCATGTGCGCACGTCCCCGCAGATGTCTGGAACCTTGAGCGCGATCATTTCGTGTAGTCCCACGATGAACTTGAGCCCGCGACGAACGATCGCGTGGTTGCTCCATCTGAGAGAGCTGACCGCGTTGATGAACTCATCCGCGTACTTCGCGTCTATGTGGTAGGCGGTTGCCCACAGGGCGCCGGCCACCTCGTAGCTCAGTCTCTGCTCCGATTCGTTCTGTGGAGATCCCGCGCCCACCTTGGGGCATTCCGCGGCGAATCTCTGGTCGAGCTTGCGCAGGCCCGCTTCAAGCGCCGGCCAGCTGTTCACGATGCCGCGCAGGGTGGAGTAAGCGGCTACGAGGGCGGTGTGCGTGGAGGCGCTGTCCTGCGGTGAGGCGGCAAGAGCATTGGCCGGAGCGACCCCGAGTGCCAGCACGGCAAGCGCTACGACAACCCATCTCCCCATTCCTACTAAAGTAGCATATGTGTCCGTAGGGTAGGACGTGTCTCAAAACCTGTGCTGCTTTCTCAGGGTGCCGCAGGTTTTGAGACACGTCCTCAGCTGGGCGGAAGCGCTTGACCGTCACCCAGCTCGGCGTGCTCGACCTGCGCTGGGTCGAGCGGGACGAGGGCAGCATTGGGAACGCGCTCGGCGAGCGCCACCTTGTGGCCGGCGCGCTGGAAGAGCGCGATGCGGATCACGACGCCGTGGCACACGACGAGGGCGGGCAGCTCCCCCTGCTCGACGTCCTCCAGGGCGCCGGCCACGCGCACACCCTGCTGCGCGAAGGACTCGCCGCCGGGAAAGGCGAAGCCGGGGCGGCCTTCGATGAAGCCGGCGAAGCCGTCGGGATCTTCGGCCTGCACGTCCACGAACAGGCGGTTGGTCCACTCACCGGCGTCGGTCTCCATCATGCGCGGCTCCTCGCGCGGCTCGAGGCCGATCCGCTTGCCGACGATGTCCGCTGTTTCGCGCGCTCGCAGCAGTGGGCTGCACCAGAGGGCTACGAACTCGTGCGCGCTTGCACGCTCGGCGAGATCGACTGCCTGCTTCAGACCGGTCTCGTCGAGCGGGACCGGCAGATGACCTTGGAAGCGGCGCTCCAGGTTGTACGCGGTCTGGCCGTGACGGGCCAGGTAGACGTTCGCTGGAGTCATCGTTGGCGAGGCGGGTGCGCAAGCACCGGTCGAGCTGTTCTTGGCCGGTGGGACTAGTCGCTCGCGGGCACGGGCTGCGCGGCCTCGCCAGCTTTGCCGATGAACAGGTACTGGTAGAGCAATGCTGCCACCGCCGCCCCTAGCACCGGTCCCGCGTACCAAACCCAGCCGTTGGCCCAATGGTCGCCCACGAGCTGCGGGCCGAACGCACGCGATGGGTTCATCGCGGCGCCTGTGAACGGACCGCCGAACAGCACGTCGATCGAGATCGTGAGGCCGATCGCGAGGCCCGCGACCGCGCCGAACGGGCCGCGTTCGTCCACGGCCGAGCCAAATACCACGAGCACGAGGAAGAAGGTGAGGATCGCCTCCAGCAAAAAGCCCGAGCTCGCGTCGACGCCGTGGCCGAGCGCGGGCACGCCGAGGTTGACCGCCTCAGTTATTTCTCGCGGCAGCAGCTCCTTGACGAAGAGCGCGGCCAGCGCGGCGCCGCCGAACTGCGCGACCCAGTACATGACTGCGAGCGCCGGCTTGATGCGGCGGGTGATCAAAAAACCGAACGTGATCGCAGGATTGAAGTGTCCGCCGGAGATGTAGCCGAGCGCGCACACCATCACGCCGATCGCGAGCCCGTTGGCGACCGCCACGCCGATCAGCGTGGTGTCGTGGGCGCCACCGGCGGCGGCCGCGGCCCCGGCGCCGATGAAGGTGAGGGTGAACGCGCCGATCATCTCGGCCACGGCGCGACGCAAGGTGTCTTCGGACATGCAACGAAAAGTACGAGTCCCGTCGGACGGACCTACACTCAACCGATGCGCCGTCGCGTCACCTTCTCGCGCAACCTGACGCTCTCGCTGTCGCGCACGTGCCAGTGCTACTGCAAGTACTGCGCGTTCGCCACCCACAAGGCGCACCTGTACTCGCCGGAGGAGGTGATCGAAATCCTCGACGGGGCGGCCAAGCGGCAGGTCAAGGAGCTGCTGGTGCTCACCGGCGAGCGTCCCGAGGTCAACCCGCAGGTGCGCGAGCGCCTGGACGAATACGAGCATGAGGATTTCACTGCGTATGTCGTGTGGGCTTGCGAGCGGGCGCTGGAGCGCGGGCTCTTGCCGCACACCAATCTTGGGGTGCTCTCGCGCATGGATCTGGGTCGCCTGCGCGAGGTCACGGCCTCCCAGGGGCTGATGCTCGAGTCGGCCTCGGAGCGATTGATGCAAACGGTGCACGCCGGCTCGCCCACCAAGCATCCCGCCCGGCGCCTGGAGACGATCCGCGCCGCCGGTGAGCTGCGCATCCCGTTCACCAGCGGCATCCTCGTCGGCATCGGCGAGACCGCCGAGGAGCGCATCGCCTCGCTGGAAGCGCTGGCTGCCGTGCACGCCGAGTACGGCCACATCCAGGAGGTGATCCTGCAGAACTTCGTGCCCCACCAGAGCTACTACGGGCAGGAGCCCGCCGAGATCGCCGACGCGGCCGCACGCGAGTATTGGCGCACCGGGGTGGATGAGACGGAGGCTCATGCCCGCCCGTCCCTGCCGCTGCCGAAGTGGGCGACCGAAGGTGCGGGCGCGGTGTCGATCGAGGATATGAAGCTCTTGATCTCCGAGACGCGTCGCTTGATGCCCGGCGTGGGCATCCAGATTCCGCCCAACCTCGCCGACTGGTGGAGCGAGCTCGTCGCGGCCGGCGCCACCGACCTCGGTGGTCTGTCCGCCAACGGCGACCACATCTCGCCCGAGCATCCATTTCCCTCGCCCCACCAGGTGCGCAAGCGCCTGCAGGCCGATGGCGTTGCATTGACCGAGCGGCTGTGCGTGTACCCGCAGTACATCGACCCGCAGTGGGTCGCCCAAGGCGTGCTCGACACGATCAAGCTCAAGTACTGGAGCTTCATCCCGCGGCGCGGCTCCGGTCGCACCGATCCGCCCGCTCCGATTCGCCCCGAGCTCGTCAGCGGCGCGATCGAGAAGGGCCGTGATGGTCTGCCGCTGAGCGCCCAGGAGCTGACCGCGATGTTCGCCGAGACGCGCCCCGAGGCGATCGAGCAGATGCGGGTGGCGGCCGACGAGCTGCGCGCGGATCTCGCGGGAGACACGGTCACGTTCGTCGTCAACCGCAACATCAACATCTCCAACGTGTGCACCGTCGGCTGCGCGTTCTGCGGCTTCGGCCAGGGCAAGCGCTCTCCCGATGCCTACCAGCACGACGAGGCCGAGTTCACGCGACGCGTGCACGAGGCGATCGACTATGGCGCCTCGGAGCTGTGCATCCAGTCGGGCATCCACCCCGATTGGGAGCTGGAGGACTACCTCGGCTGGTTGCGCCTCGCCAAGTCCACCTCGCGGGAGGCGGGCAGCGAGCTGCACCTGCACGCCTACTCCCCGATGGAGATCGCCCACATGTGCGACATCTCCGGCTTGCCTCCGGCTGAGGTGTTCGCGCAGCTGCGCGACGCCGGCCTCGACTCAACTCCCGGCACGGCCGCCGAGGTGTTGCACGACGGGGTACGCGAGCGCATCTCTCCCAACAAGCTCCCGGTGGCGCGCTGGGTGGAGATCATCGAAGCCTCGCACGCGGCCGGCCTACGCTCGACCTCCACGGTCATGTTCGGCCACATCGAGGAGCCCTGGGAGCTGGCCGAGCACATGCGGGTCATTCGCGAGCTGCAGGAGCGCACCGGCGGCATCACCGAGTTCGTGCCGCTCTCGTTCATCCCGTTCCAGACACTGCTTGGGCGCACGCACGGGGTGGAGGAGATCTCGCGTGAGGAGAACCTCAAGCACACCGCTGTCTTCCGCCTCGCGCTCGGGCGCACGATTCCGAGCCTGCAGGCCTCATGGGTGAAGATGGGTCTTGATGCCGCCACCGAGTCCTTGCACTGGGGCGTTAATGACCTCGGCGGCACCTTGATGGAGGAGTCGATCTCACGGCTCGCCGGCTCCTACCACGGCACCAAGCTGGATCCCGACCAGCTCGTCGCCGCGGCCCATCGGGCCGGCCGGCCGGCCGCCGAGCGCAGCACGCTCTACGGCATCAAGCGCGGCTACCCGCTTCAGGGCTCACCGCACGTGCCGGTCGCGGCGTAGAGGGCTCGCCACAGCGATCAGTGCGCGCCGGTGATCAGCGCGGTCGGTTGCCTGCGAGCAGAGGCGGCCGAGGCGGTGTGGGGACCCGCACCGACAAGACCGCGCACCGCCGCGGCGATCGCCGCCGGATGATTGTAGGGCTGCATGTGCCCTCCGTAGAGCATCACCAGTCGGGCGTGGGGCAGCGTCGCCGCGAGCTTGCGGCCATGGATCGGATGGACGAGCTCGTCCTTTTCGCCTTGGATGACGACCGCGGGCACAGTTATGTCGGCGAGGCCCTTGTCGATTTGCGCGATCACGCCGTTGGCAGCAAGCGACTCGCCCGCCCACGCTTCGAGGTTGCCGTGGGTCATGTTGATCTCGAGCACGCGCCGGTGGTGGGCGGCCACGACCGGCAGCGGATCGAACGCTTCGCTTTCGGCCTGGTTCACCGACACCGTGATCAGCAACTGGCCGAAGGTCGCATTGGCCACTTGCCTGATGACTGGCAACTGCAAGAACTTCACGAGATGCGCTTGCGCGCGTCCGAAGACTTCGACTTTCTGCCCGGCGGCGGCCGCGTCGACGAGCACGAGCCCGCGCACTTCGCTCGGATAACGCTCGGCGAACCCAAGCGAAACGGTCCCGCCGTAGGAGTGCCCGACGAGAATCGGCCGTGAGACGTGGAGCTTCGCGAGCAGTTCGTGGATGACTTCCAGTTGGCGGTCAAACGGCACATAGCCGCCGGTCGAATATCCAAAGCCGGGGCGGTCGATCGCGATCGTGCGATGCCCCGCGAGCAGCGGCGTCACGTCTTCCCAGTCCTCCGCCGTCCCGGGCAGTCCATGGATGAGCACGACCGGTGTCCCGGCTCCCGGGTGTTCGATGTAATGGATGCGCAGCTTCCCGACCAGGATGAACGAGCCGGTCGGCTTGGGCTCCGCGGGCAGACGGCCGTAGGTCCAGTTGAGTACGAGGACCACCAGCGCGAGCACGCCCACGAGGATGAGCAGCATTCTCTTGAGGGAGATTCGGCCGGGCACGGAGCGGATACTAAAGTGCGAATCGTTCGGCTATTGCCGCGAGCGCTCCTCCCCAAGCCGCTCGAAGATCTCGGCCAGTTGGCGGTGGTAGGCGATGCCGCCCACGAGCGTCGTGTGGGCGCCGCGCCACCTGTCTTCGATCGACCCATCCGGCTCGCACTCCAGCGCCTCCATGTACCCCTCGAGCTCGGCGAGCTTGGCGCGGTGCCAGGCTCCCCGTCCCGCGAACACGACCTGCGGGTCGGCCCCGGCGAACACCTTCAGCAAGCCCTCGTCGCGATATTGCGAGGGTGGCGATCCGGGAGCGTCGGCCCACGCGCGCAGCGCCTCGCGCCCCGCGTCGGTGAGCCCATAGCGCCTGCGTCTGCGCCCGCCCCGCTCCTGACTGTGTGAGAGATAGCCGGCCTCGGCCAGGCGCGCCGGCTCGTCGTAGAAGGTCGTGTGCGGGACCGGCCAGAAGTTCTCGATCGTGTGCTCGAGCGTCTGCTTGAGCTCATACGGCGTCGCCTCGCCGAACGTGTCGAGCAGGCTCAGCACCGCATATGAGGTTGTCGTGAGACGGATGGGCTTGTCATTCATAGTTCGTCCTGTATAGTTCGGCTCGAACTATAGACAAAGGAGCTGAAGATGCCTGACACACACGCTTCGAGCACGGCTCCCGATCGGGCCGGCTACGACGTGGCGATCGTGGGCGCGAGCCTTGCCGGCTGCAGTGCCGCGATCATGCTCGCCCGCTCCGGCGCACGGGTCGCCCTGGTCGAGAAGAGCCCGGACCCCAAGGCATTCAAGCGGGTCTGCTCGCACTACATACAGTCCTCGGGCGTGCGGCCGCTGGAGCGGATGGGCCTCGTCGAGCCGATGATGCAGGCCGGCGCGATTCGCTCGCGTGCCTGTGCGTGGACGCGTTGGGGCTGGGTCGAGCCGTCGGCCACCAGCACGCTGCCGGACGGCATCAACCTTCGCCGCGAACGCCTCGACCCGTTGATTCGCGAAATTGCCGCCGAGACGCCGGGTGTCGAGTTGATCCTTGGGCACACCGTGCAAGAGCTCATCTACGACGGAGAGCGGGTATGTGGGTGCAGCGCACGCGATACCCATGGACAGACTGTGCAATTGCGCGCACAGCTTGTGGTGGGCGCCGATGGTCGCGGCTCGCGCATCGCAAAGCTGGCTGGGGTGAAGACGAAGACCTCGCCTCACGGACGCTTCGCCTATGGCGGCTACTTCGACGGGCCGATGCCGGAGAGATATCCCAACTCGGCGCTGTGGCTGCTCGATCCGGACATGGTGGGCGCCTTCCCAACCGACAACGGTCAGATCTTCTACGCCGTGATGCCCGCCAGCGAGCGCCTGCCGGAATTCCGAGAGGACCCCGCGGCGGCACTGCAGAGGTTCGTGGCGGCCATACCCGACGCTCCGCCGATCGCGCAGTCGCAACTGGTTGGCGAGGTGGTGGGCAAGATAGACATGACGAACGTCATCAACACACCCACCGCCCCCGGTCTCGCGCTCGTGGGCGATGCGGCAAGCGCCGTGGACCCTTTGTGGGGCGTGGGTTGCGGCTTTGCGTTGCAATCCTCCGAATGGCTTGCCGACAGCGTTGCTCCGGCTCTCGGCGGAACGGAGTCCATGGATCGGGGCCTGCAGCGCTACCGTCGCCGTCATGCGCGCGGCTTGAAAGGCCACACCAGGGAAATCCTCGACTACGCCACGGGCCGCAAGATCAACGCCGGGGAGAAGCTGTTCTTCTCGGCGGCCAGCTACGACGAGCGCACGGCGAAAGTCTTCGAGGCCTTCGGCTCGCGCAACATCGGCCCAGGGCGGATGCTCGCCACGGGGATACCGCTCGCCGTGCTTGCCACCGCGCGCCGCTCGGTCAGCGAAAGAGGTCCTCGGCCAGGGGTCGCAGCAGGGCAAGCGCGCCCGGACCGTCGTCCTCTGTGACGAAGCGCTCCAGGCCCTCGACGATCACGATCGGCTCGCGCGAGTCCTTGGCGCGCGCGAGGTCAGCGAGTGAGGCGATCGCGTCCGCGACCGCCAGCCACGTGGCGTGCAGCTCCATGCCCACGCTGTCGCTGCGCCCACGCCAGTCCTCAAGCGGCGCGATGCCCGCGCAGCCGATTGCCACATCGCACTGACCGTGACGCCATGCGCGGCCGAAGCTGTCGCTGATCAGGACGCCTACGTTCGCGCCCGTCAGCTCGCGCAGGCGCGCCCGGATCGCGCGAGCCGACGCGTCGGGGTCGCGCGGGAGCACGATCAGCGTCTCGGCGTCCACGGAGTTGGAGGCGTCTACGCCCGCATTGGCGCACACGAAGCCGTGATGGGTGCGGCAGATCAGCACTCCGTTCGCCTCGCGCAACACCTCCTCTGACTGGTCGAGCACGACCTGTACGGCGCGCGGGTCCTTGCGCTGCTCCGCGGCGATTTCTTCCGCGCGCGCGTGGGGCACCACTTCGCGCAAGTCCACCACCGCGCCCTCGGCCTTGGAGATGGCCTTGTGGGCGATCGCCACGATCTGTCCGTCGCGCAGCGGGCGCGTGGCCGGCTCGGCGTCGATGGTGGCCGCGATCAGCTCGCCCAGATCCGTCCCGGCGGCGATCTCGGGCAGCCCGCTCAGGCCGCGCGCGGACAGCTCGCTCACAGGCTCAGGCTGCTCGTGTGGTCGTGCTTGGATCGGTTGGCGTGGCCTTGCTCGCGCGATCGCCGGCCTCAGCCCGCGTGAGCACCGCGCGCGTCCGGGGAGCCCTGACGTGCTCGCCGGCCACCCGCTCGCGCAACACCGCCAGATCCTCGCCTGTGTCGATATCGAGCAGCAGCGACGCCGGCTGCGCGATCCGCCACCTCACGCCGGACTCGGCTGCCAGTCGCTCGTGGCGAGCGCGACTGTCGGGACCGAAGCTGGGGGAGAGGGCGTCGGGAGGGCTCAACAGCAGGCCGTTGGTGCCCTTGCCGTGGCGGTCGGGCACGATCACGACTTCCGCTGGGGCCGCGATCTCCGATTTGGCTCCCGCTCGCGCGCGCTCAGGCGCCACCACCGACTGGAGATCGACACTCTCGTCCGGTGTAGCGGCCACAAGTAGCTCTAGGAGCTCATGCGGGTCGAGCGTCGGACAGTCGCCTGGCACGCACAGGGCCCGCTCGAAACCCTCCCGCAGGGCGTGCGCGAGGCCGAGCGAGGCGGCTGCGCTCTGGCCTTCCTCGGCGGTGTCCTCTATGACGACAGCGTCGATATACCGCGCGGCGGCAGCCACAGAAGGCTCGCATGTGACCACGATCGTGGCGTCGATCGCGGGGCATTCGCGCAGCGAGCTGAGCACGTCGCCGACCATCGCCCGTGCGAGGCTCGCCCGCAGCGACTCGGCGACGCTTTCGCCCAACCGCTGCTTGGCGAGCGGGAAGCGCTTCACGGGGAGGATCGCGGCGGTGCGCATGCGCCCTGAAAGGCTACCCGGAGAGCGTCTCGGCGAACGCGAGCGTCTGCTCGGCCACGCGCGCGCGTCTCTGCGCGTCGGGCATGTTCGTGTCGATCTCGAGCGTCGCGAGGCCGTCCACATGCTCGTCGGCGACGATTCCGGCGAGCAGGCCTGGAGTGACCTGCTCGTAGAAGGCGATTACCCCGGTGGCGCTCGCGGGTTGCTCGTAAGCGGCGAGGAATGCGGCAGTGGGGCCCTTGACGACCTTGCCGCCGACGATCGGGCTCACGCACACCACCGGTGCGGTGAGTGCCACGAGTGCGTCGTCGAGCACATGCAAAATCGGCCAGATCGAGATGACGGGGTTGCTGGGGCCGACGATCACCGCACGCGCATCGGCCAGCGCCGCGAGTACCTCGGGGGTGGGCTTGGGAGCGGGGTCCGCCGGCGGTGGCGCTCCCGCGGGTGCGAGACGCGCTTGCGCGGGCGTGGCGAACGCCACCTCGCGCACAGGGCCCTCGGCGCGATCGCCGATCATGAACTGCTGGAAGTCGCGCCAACCGGCGTCGCTGCGCACGTGGGTACGCAGCGGCTCATCGCACATCGGCAGAACGCTTGCGTGCACGCCGATCGCCTCGTTCAAGCGCGCGAGCGCCTCAGTGGGGCGCAGTCCCTCATCCTCCATGCGCTTGCGCTCCAGGCACCAAGCGAGGTCGCGATCGCCGAGGTTGAACCACACGTCGGTGCCGAGCGCGCGCAGGGCATCCATGACGGCGAACGTATCGCCCTCGATGCCCCAGCCGCGGTCGTTGATGAGGTCCGCGAGCCAGAACGAGACGAGGTCCGGGTCGGGGGAGACGTGGGAGCCATAGATGTCGATGTCATCGCCCGTGTTGGCGATCACGACCAGCTCGTCCGCGCCGACCACATCGAGCATCCCGCGCGCGAGCTTCGCCCCGCCGGTGCCGCCGGCGAGCACTACCACCGGTCCGCGCTGCTCGCTCACTCCCAGGAGTCGTCGGGCAGGCCGGTAATGCGCACGCCCGCGTGGGTTTTGTGCTTGGCGTTGATCGAGATCATCAGCGCGGTCATCGACTCGGCGATGCGCGCCATCTCCAGGCGTCCGCAGTCCACGCAGCGCAGTCCGTCGATCTGCTGGAGCAAGAGCGCCGCACGGCGCTTGTCCTCGCGCGCGTCGCCGCATATGAGCACGTCCTGAGCCAAGTCGTGGTCGAGGGCCGTCAGCGACGCGGCGGACACCGTGTGCAGTGCCGAGACGACCTTTACGCCCTCGGGGACCATCTCGAGTGCGGCCTGCGCTGCCGAGCCCTGCCACACGCCGAGCATGCGCGTCGCGCGCCCGCTCACGGCGGCGGCGAGCGGGACCGTTGCGTCGATCAACAGTTGCCCGGCGCGCAGTGACCCCTTGATGTTTTTGAGCGTCTCGGACTGGCTGCGGAAGGGGACGCTCAGGATCACGGTCTCCACTGCCTCCACGGCCTGTGCGTTCTCAGCGCCGGTGAACCCGCCGTCGGGCACCGCCTCGCGTGCCCGTTCGGCCGCCTCGACGGCGCGTCCCGCGTCGCGCGAGCCGATCACGATCGGCACGCCGGCCTGCCCGAGGCGGACCGCCAAACCGAAGCCGAGCGCTCCCGATGCTCCGATGATCGCGACAGGGTCGGTGGGGAAGGCAGCCACGGCGGCGGAGTATAGGACGGCGACGGCGCTTTTTATGGGAGACAAGATCCGTCCGGCCATCCGAAGCGAGGCGCGCGTCGCCGGCCGCTAGGGCTGGTTACGCTCTACGCATGAGATTCGAGGGCAAGACGGCGCTCGTCACGGGTGGCGCCTCGGGGATTGGTGCCGCCACCGCGCGACGCTTGGCGGCCGAAGGAGCCCGGGTTGCGGTCGGCGACGTCAACGAGGATGGCGCCCGTGAGATAGCCAGCGAGCTAGACGGGTTCGGGTGCACGCTAGACGTCACCGACACCGCCTCCGTGCGCGCCGCGGTGGCCGCGATCGAGCAACAGCTCGGCCCGGTGGACGTGCTCGTCAACAATGCCGGCACGGACCTGTTCTCCTACTTCGTCAACAGCGATGAGGGGCTGTGGGACTTCGTGCTGGGCGTCAACCTGCGCGGAGTGCTCGCCGTCACGCACGCGGTGCTGCCCGGTATGCAGGAGCGTCGCGCGGGCGCGATCGTGAACGTCGCCAGCGAGGCTGGTCGCGTCGGCTCGCAGGGCTCCGCGGTCTACTCGGCCGCCAAGGCGGGGGTGATCGGCTTCACCAAGGCGATCGCGCGCGAGTCGGCGCGCTATCGCGTGCGCAGCAACGCGGTCGCTCCCGGGCCGATCGAGACGCCGCTGCTCAATGCGGCTCCACAAGTGCTTGGCGAGCTGGGGGAGCGGCTCAAGCAGGGCATGGTCAACCAGACCGTCCTGCGCCGCTCCGGCGAGCCGGAGGAGGTCGCCGCGGCGATCGCCTTCCTCGCCTCCGAGGACGCTTCGTATGTGACGGGCCAGACGCTGAACGTCAGCGGTGGCCTGTCGATGTGGTGATGGGCGACAGCGCCGCATGCGGCGCTGTCCCGACCGGTACATGTACCGGTCGGCCGGACCGTGCATGCACGGTCCGGTAATACGGATATGAGCATTCCTGACGCCGTCCAGATCAGGGAGGTCGGGCCGCGCGACGGCTTTCAGAACGAGCCCGAGACGATCCCCACCGAGCTCAAGGTCGAGCTGATCGACATGCTCGCCCGCACCGGATTGCGTCGGCTAGAGGTGACGAGCTTCGTGCGTCCCGACGTGATCCCACAGCTAGCCGATGCCGCCGCGGTGCTGGAGCGCATCGACGTCCCGGAGGAGGTTGCGCTCAGCGTGCTGATCCCCAATGAGCGGGGCTTGCAGCGGGCCCTGGAGGTGCGCGACGGTCTCTCGCGCGTGCGGCCCGCGTTCGATGAGATCAACGTCTTCCTGTCGGCCTCTGAGACCCACAATCGCCACAACGTCAATCGCTCGGTCGAGGAGTCGCTGGCCTCGCTCGAAAAAGTGCTGCCCCGTGCGCGCGCAGGAGGGCTGCGCTGTGAGGCGGTCATCTCCACGTCCTTCGGCTGTCCCTACGAGGGCCACGTACCGCCGGAGCGGGTGCTCGAGATCGCCACGCGCCTGCGCGACGCGGGCGCGCAGGAGATCGGCTTCGGCGACACCACCGGCATGGCCAACCCTGTGCAGGTCGGGGTCTTCTTCGAACAGGCCTTCGAGTGCCTCGGGGCCTCGGGCACCGGCGAGTCCGACGATGAGCGCGTGCAGCTCACGGCTCACTTTCACAACACACGCGGCCAGGGACTCGCCAACGTGCTCGTCGCCCTGCAGGCGGGTGTCACGAGCTTTGAGTCGAGCTTTGGCGAGCTGGGCGGCTGTCCCGTGCCCCCGGGTGCGACAGGCAACATCGCCAGCGAGGATCTCATCTCAATGCTGCACGAGATGGGTGTCTCGACCGGCATCGACCTCGACGAGCTGCTCGCCTGTGCTCGTACCGTCCAGACGGTGCTCGGCCGCCCGCTCGGCTCGCACACGCTCGTGGCCGGACCCGTGGACTGGCGCTAGCTTTAAAGCTGTGTCTCCCCGCGCGTAGGGGGACAGGCCAAACCGGTGTGCCCGGAGAGCTCGAGCTAGCTGGGCACCGCAGCTGTCTCGGTCTGGTGCATCTGCTCGCGCATCGCCGCCACGCAGTACTCCTGCACCGACACCTCCATCTCCAGCGTCTGTGCAAGCGCTGGTCTTGCGGAGGCGTCGATCACGCGCTTGGCTCGCCCGACCGCCACATGCGAGTTCGCCAGCAGCTCGTCCACAAGCGCCTGTGTGGCCTGCTCCAGCTCCTCGGGCGCAACCACCCTGTTGATCAGGCCGATGCGCTCCGCCTCGCCCGCGTCGATAGTGCGGCCGGTCATGATCAGCTCCTTGGCTCTCCCCAGGCCCACCACTGCGGGCAGGCGCGTGGAGCCGCCCACGTCGGGAATGATCCCGAACTTCACCTCTGGCAACGCGAACTGGGCGTCGCTGGAGGCGATGCGCAGGTCGCACCCCAGTGCCACCTCGAGTGCCCCGCCCACGCACGTGCGGTGGACTTGACAGATGACAGGCTTCGGCATCGCTTCGCACAGGTTTGGGCATTCCAGGAACGTGTTCCTAAAGGGGCGCAAGTTGCCCGGCTCACTCGCCGATGCGGCCAGCTCGACCAGGTCCACGCCGGCCGAGAACACCGGTCCCTCGCCGCGCAGGACCACGCAGTGCACCGTGTCCTCGTCGGCGGCCTCGCGTAGCGCCTGGGCGAGGGCCCGCAGCAGCTCCTGGCTCATCGCGTTGCGCTTCTCCGGGCGGTTCAGCACGATGTGGCGCGCGGCTCCCCGGTCTTCTGTGGTGACGATGCTCATCGGCTTGGTTCCTCGTGTCGGTTGTGGCTTCGGATCCTGTGGTGTCGTTCGAATCGGGTGCCCCGCCTGTGCGCGCGAGGGCGATGTGGGCTGCAGGACGGTGCTGGATCAGCTCAGATCGAGTACCTGCGTAGGCGCTTCGATTTTGCCGTCATGATCCTCGCTCGGCACGATCGCCGTGCCCACCGCGAAGAACTCGATCGTGTGGCTGCCCCACCCGTGGCTCTTCTCCTGCAGGTCCACACCCACGATGCCCTCCGCGCTCAACGTCTGCGCCTCGCTCTGCATTCGCTCCATAGCAAGCTCGCGAGCGTCGTACAGCGCCTGGGTGAAGTTCGACAGCTCCACGTTGCGCCCGGTCTGGGCGATCGACTTGAGCATGCCCCTGTGCGCCACGTGATACACGCAGCTGCCCATCACCATCCCCACCGGGCGGTGCCCTGTGCGCAACAGCGTCCAGAAGTCCTGGCCTGACAGGTCGCTGGTGAAGGGCCTCCCGTTGGGCGCGCGGTGCAGCACTCCCTCACGGTGCTTCACAGCCGTGCCGATCGCGATGAACTCGGCCATGTCCTGACCCCACTCGTAGCGGCCGATATCGAGGCGTACACCCACGACGCCGTCGGCTCCGAGCTGGTCGGCCTCCTCCTCCATGCGTGTCATTGCCAGCTGCCTCGCTCCGTACATAGCCTCGCTCAGCACGGTCATCTCCTGGCTCTTCTTCCAGCCGGCCACCTGGATGCCGATGTGGTAGATCGAGCTACCCACGACGAGCCCCACCGGGTCGAAACCCGCCTGCTTGATCAGCAGGAACTCGTTCACGCTCAGGTCCGAGGTGAACAGGCCCGCGCGGTTCTGCTGCAGCCTGGCCCTGCCCGCCTCGGGAACGCCCTCGAGCGACGTGGGGTCGTAGGCGCTCTCGCTCTCCTCGATGTCACTCATGCTCGCGCTCCTCGTCTTGGGCTCATTCTCCGGCTCCTTCCGCTCGGGCTCATGCTCGGTCTCTCTTCTCAGGTCGTCAAGTCGACAATTGTCTCGGGCGCATACGGGATCGTTGCCCGGTCCTCACGGATGGCCGTGCCGATCGCGTGGAAGGTCACCATCAGCCCGCCGCGCGAATATGTGCCCGCGCCCACCGTCATCCGCCGGATGCTGTGCGCGATGCGCACCCCGATCACGCCGCTGGCGTCGAGCCTGGCCGCCTGCTCGGTCAGTCGCGCCACAACCGTCTCTCGCGCGCTGTACACGCCCTGGGTGAATTCGCGCAGCTCCTGATTCTGGGTGAACCCCATGCCGCCGACGCCGCTCATCATCTGCGTCGAGTAGGACGCGCCCACGAAGAACACCGAGCTCCACGCCACCACTCCGAGCGGCTCCACGCCGGCGCTCATCAGCTTCGCGTAGTCGGCGACAGAGAGCTCCGTCAGCACAGGGCTATCCCCGCGCGGTTGCGTTGACATATTGCCGTCGGCTGGTCGATCGGCCCGCGGGCCTCCTTGGGTTTGGGCGGTCCGGTCATGGCGAATGGCCGTGCCGATCACCACGTACTCGATCGCGTTTTCGGCCCAGTCGTGCTCGCCAGTGCGCAGATCCACGCCTACGACAGCGTCGGCGCCCACATGGGTCGCCTCCTGCGCCAGCCGGCCCAGTGCGAGATCGCGCACCTCATTCCAAGCCTCTGAGAGCGCTTCCATCTCGAACATGAAGCCTCCGCCCATCCCCGATGGCCATGGGGTCGCCTGGTAGCCCACCTGGTAGATCGAGCTACCCATCACCTGCGACACCGGCTTCAGTCCCAGCTGGTGGCACAGCGCGAAATCGCCCACAGACAGGTCCGAGGTGAACGCGCCGCCGTGCTCCCCGATCTCGCGCAACCGCCGCTCTGCCGCCAGCGGGATGCCGCCGGCTTCCACGCGCTTCAGAGACTGCTCCTGCTCCTGCTCGTCCTCCACGAGTGGTTCGCGCGTCTGCGGATCGGAATCGTCTGTGCTCACCGGCTCGCCCCGCGCCTGGGGGTCTCGGCCCAGCTCGTCCCGCCGGGTACCGGCGAGTCCGGCGGGTCCGGCGGGTCCGGGTCTCGCGCGATGCTCATCCCACCAACTTCTCGAGCGCCGCGCGCGCCTCGGCGCTGCGCTCGGCCTCTTCACGCAGCTGGGCGGCGAGCTCGCTCACCCACTGCCCCGCGTCGAGCTGCTCGCGCTTGATCGCGATGCCTCCGACCTTGCGCTCACGGCTGCCTTGCACGCGGTCGCCGTCCACCGTCAGCTCGTATGAGGTCTCGCCGAGGTTCACCTCCACGCGACGCACGTGCTTCTCACCGCGCCCGAGCAAGCCGCCGCCGCGGCGCTCCACGCGCGTGCTCGCGGGCAACGAGCTCTCCAGCTTGCTTGCCAGCACCGCCACCGAGATCCGCAAATCCGAACCGTCGGCGCGCAACCCGGCTGCTGAGAGGTCGAAGTCATCCTCGGCGGACATGCTCCCAAGAGGCTACTCCGACACCGTGTGTTGGCGCGGTGCAGGCACAGATCAGCGCTGCCATAGTGGGAGTCGAGCACGGATCGGCGTGTCATCCACGCGTCTGTGTCAACTACATTCTGAATATGCCCGATCCTGGCCAGATACGCGTATCCGACGCGGAGCGCGAGCGGCTCGTCGAGGAGCTGCACGAGCACACGGTCGCTGGGCGGCTCACCGCCGAGGAGTACGAGCAGCGCCTGGAGGATGCTTCTATGTTGTCAAGGGCGTTTTTGCGAGTTGGTTGTAGAGGTGGCGGGAGAGGTGTCGCTTGAGGGATCGCATGGCCTCTCGTTTGGTCTTT